>OGNF01001602.1_pt1 | contig 20027 bp, 32 predicted proteins | sample 1573321 | NCBI WGS metagenome assembly OGNF01 (sample SAMEA2581911, study PRJEB24529) | metagenome | biome: Human gut stool | place: China | collected 2011
CCTCTCACACCACCGTGCGTACCGTTCGGTACACGGCGGTTCAATCAACTTAACATTTAACAAACCTCTCGGTATAGTAGTCATACATTGAGACCAAGCCAAATGAGGCTAGTCTCTTATTGGTAATTACATAGTTTAGCGCACCTTCACTTAAACGAGCTACCCGTGCACCACTGTATGCTATTGCATAAGCCTTCTTACTATACATTCCTAACTTCATTAGGTTTTGCGCACGATTTTGTGGGGTTTTCCAATGCACCCAGATACACATACGCAATCTTCTACGAATTAGCGCATCCATATCTTTGCATAACCACTTCATATAACCGATTCCGAAATAATTGATCCATCCACGGGTTAGCTGGTTAAGCTTTTCAATCTTATAGCGATTGCTGACACTCCAGTTTCTTCTCGTGAGCCATTTCATTTTCGTTTTGAGCTTAGCTATTGATTTTGCATGTGGTCTTGCCTTGTATTGTTGTGCTTGCGTGTCGAAAAAGAATCCAAAACCAAGATATTTAAGTCCATCTGGTCTGTCTACTTTGCTTTTAGTCATGTTGACCTTAAGTCCTAGTTTCTCTTCAATAAATCGTGAGATATTCCTCATAACTCGATTGGCAGACATTTCACTTCTGACCATAATGATACAGTCGTCTGCGTAACGTACAAAGTTTAGCCCTCTGGTCTCCATTTCCATATCTAGTTCGTTCAGCATAATATTCGCCAGAAGAGGCGAAAGGTTTCCACCTTGTGGTGTTCCCACTATAGAATCCTCATACTCATCGTCAATCATGATTCCACTGACAAGATATTTTCTAACGATAGAGATGACGTCTCCATCTTTGATAGTTCTACCGATAATGGTCATAAGTTTGTCATGATTCACTGTGTCGAAGAACTTTTCCAAGTCAATGTCTACAATCCAATCATTACCATCATTCATCATGTCTAACGCTGTTAGGATTGCTTGCTGTGCACATCTATTTGGTCTAAATCCATAACTGTGGGCATGGAATTGTTCCTCGTAGATTGGTGTAAGTACCTGTGCAATGGCCTGTTGTACAAATCTGTCTGTTACTGTTGGTACTCCTAGGTTTCTGACACCGCCATCAGGCTTTGGTATCTCCACTCTTCGTACTGGCTGAGGCTTATATTTTCTTGTCCTCAACTGTCCCTTGATGGTTTCGCCGTTCTTTGCAAGGTGTTCCTTCAGTTCTGTGTACTTCATTCCGTCCACTCCCTCAGCACCTTTGTTTCGTACGACTTGCAGATATGCTCTGTTGAGATTATCACTAGATAATATCTGCTCCATTAGATTACTTGTGTCCATGCGTTCTTTCCTTTCCGTCTCGCTTGATTTGACCACCTTTTACCCGATTGGTTACGGCAGATGTTGCCATTTCTGCAATACGAGCTATACTCAAACTTATTGATTGTTCGCCCCTTTGCTCCATTTCCATTACAGAAACTTCTTCACTACTATGGGCTCGGCTGACTTCTCACAGTTCGTTGTTACTAGGCAAATGAAACCTCTGTGAGACCTCCACGCTTAAGGTGCACGCTCTTTCTCCTCATAAATCCGCCGCATTTACTCTGCTTCTACAAATGTGGTAGTTATTAGACTTTGCTGTCTTTCGCCAGCTTATCTCTCGAAGCCTAGCCTCATATGCGATTTCTGTCCGTCGGACCAAGGATTTGCCTACAGCTTCCTTCAGATTCCACCTCACGATGGACACCCTTGCTGTTCAGCTATACATTTCCCACTACCTGGGCATGTTCAGGACTTTCACCTGCGAGAGCGCGCCCATGGCGCGCAAACAAAATGACTGGAAGACAGCTTTTGCTGTCTTCCCGTCATTCAAGCTTCATATATAGAAGAGGATACGGATTTCCCTCTTCATCCTGATCTGTTCTTTTGTATGTCCGGAATCCCAGATGCTCATAAAATCCTACCGCCTGTGGATTCTGTTCATTTACCGTGACCTCCCTGATTCCTTATTTCCGAATTCCATATTGAATGAGCCGCCTGCCAATTCCCTTCCCCCGCTCCTTTGGAGAAAGAAACAGCATCTCTAACCGCTCCTTCTGAATCCCCATAAATCCTGCAATTCCTCCGCTTTCCTCTTCCGCAAGAATCAGATATTCCACTTCTTTTAATGCCTGCCGAACATACTCTTTATCTGAAGAAACGTTCCAGATAATCAGGAAACCCTCTGGAAATTTCTCCAGAATGCAATAGTTTCCTTTAAATCATCTTCATCCTCAAACAAATCCAGTTTCTTCGCCACTTCAATGAAGAAAGGCGCAAGGCTATTGGTGAGGAGGTAGCCCAGCTCTTGGCGGAGAGTAAGGCCACCTTCGCGGATGTCGATCTGATTTTTAGCCGCAGTAAACTTTACATTGTTTCAACAGTGTGATCTTCGGGACGGAGGTTTTTGAGACTGCCATTGATAACCGATAAGGCGCACTCCAACCGCTCCGTATCAAACCATGCGCACTTCTCTGTGCAGTTAACAGTCAGATCTTTACCAATAGACATAATCGGGCAAATATCATCCCTGTAATCCAAGCCACTCACCTCCTTTCTCCAGCACAGCATATCACGCTGGAGAGAGGGAGACAAGCCCATACCTACCACAATCAAAACGAAAGGAGTACGCACCGATGAAAATACCTCGCTACGGAAAACTGTCTGCCCGTCTCCGGGAGTTAGGGCTATCGCAGACTGATCTGGCCTATGCGCTGCGCCTCTCCCCTGGCGCGATTAGCCAGAGAATGCAGGGTAATACCGCATGGAATATCGAGGAAATGTACCGAACCATGGAACTCTGCCGAATCAGCCCAGAGGAGATGCACATCTATTTCCCTGACCCGACCACAACAAAGAAAAGAGGTATCGTAGCATGAGCCAGAGATCTGAAAAACTGCACCGTCAGGTGTCCCAGCTGAGGTCTGATGTGGACGCCCTGCAGGTCGCCTGGCTGTCCCAGCAGCACTGTGATGCCGTGGAACTGGCAGCCGCAGCGGAACGTGCCCGGCAGGCGCACCGGAGGGCCAGAGCCGCTCAGGAATCTGCCCGTGCTTGGAAGCTGAACGCCATCCTTACCCTGATCCTCGCCGCCCTGATCGCCGGCGTGGCGTTGGTGATCTCGGCCAAGGCAACCACCACGGAACCGGCCACACCTTCGGCTGTGATCTCTCCCCTCGATAATGGGCGGCTGCCTGGGGATGACACCCCGGCTCAGGAGCCTCTGCGATTGGATCAGGCCCACGTGCTGGAGGACGTGACAATCACCCACTACGATGTATGCTCAAAGTGCTGCGGCAAAACAGACGGTATCACGGCCAGCGGCACCCATGCCACGCCGTATAGCACGGTGGCGGTAGATCCTTCAGTGATTCCACTGGGCGCTGTTTTGCTGGTGGACTACGGTGACGGTGCGGGATTGCGCCGATACCGGGCCGAGGACACCGGCGGCGCCATCAAGGGTAACCGCATTGATCTCTGCGTTGGCAGCCATGACGAGGCTCTGTGGCTTGGCCGCCGGACTGCCACCGTCTACTGGGTGGCACAGGAGGAATGAATATGAAACAGTTTAAAGAGGCGCATTTGGAAATCACCACAGGTGGCCTGAACGCTTCTATCCGGGCTAAAGGTGATACGAAAAGCCTTATTTTGGCCTGGGTGCTGCTGACAACGCATGTTTCGAAGAAGCTGAAAGTACCTCTTCCAAAAATGCTCGCGATCTGTGCGGCCCTCCGTGGTGATGTTGAGGATCTGCGCCGAGGCGCCGAGATCTGCGAGATCGACCTTTCCGGATTACGTAAAGGAGATGCCCTATGATGCTGTACTGTGCTCGCTGCCAGGATGCTACCCTCTCCATTGATCTGAACGGCCACCCGGCCCATGTCTGCCCCCAGTGTGGCGCTGTCTATGCGCACCGATACGGTAAGATTTATTCCATGATTGCGGATCTTCACGGTGCCCAGAGCGTCAAGGATCTGCTTCATGCTATTGGCCCATGCAGAAAGGAAGCAACAGCCAGCGCATGAGCCTGCATATATCCAGCCTTCTGCCGGGCGTTCCCGGCGCCCGCAACTCTCTTTTTGCCGGGCTGCCCCGAGCAGGTTAGCCGCGGGGCGTCCGGCAGAGGGCTGGAGCCCTTATTACGAAAGAAAGGAGGAAGTCTTATGGATTCCGGCATCCAAAAATCAATCCTGCAGATGGCGCGTGGAGCGATTCAGGAGCGGGCTGACTATGAGATGTCCAGCCTGCTGAATAACATCCTGGACCCCAACACGTCTGCCACTGCGGCACGCAAGCTGACGATTACCCTCACGCTCAAACCTGATGATACCAGGCAGAACATTACTGTGAGCTGTGTGGCCACATCTAAGCTGGCAGCAACTAATCCCGTGACCACGGCCCTGTACGTGGCTGATGAAGATACCATTGTTGAAATGGTACCGCAGATTCCCGGTCAAATGGCTGTAGACGGTACGGAGCAGGATGCTCCGCCTATGTTGAAACTGGTCAAAACCGCTATGTAAGGAGAACATTCCATGCTGAAAGAATTTATCGAACACATCCAGAAGACCACGCAGCCGCTCATTACTAATGTCAACGGCTCCACATTCTGTGTTACCAGCGAAGGTAACATCGATGAACTGTTGCCGACCATCTTTCATCCGTACACGCTGGACTTGAACAGTCTGGACGCGCTGGTAACGATGGTCAGAACCGAAGCCAGCGAGATGGACGCCCCGCTGTACATCGCCGTTCCGGACTGCAAGACTGTCCGCTGCTTCGGCCAGTCCAGAGATTATGACGAGCGCTGCTTCCGGCAGGTCTATTATGAAGCACACGCCACAGACGTTCCTGGCTGGGATCAGAAGGTGACCCTTGGCTTTGAAGAGGCGCAGATCGCACTTCGCACCCGCTTCCAGGAAACGCCGGATACGGTGTATGCCATGAAGCTGGTCAGCGACATCTCTTTGGGAGCCAAGGTGATCTACAACGATAACGGGATCGCCACCACTATTACCACTCAAAAGGGAGTAGCGCTCCAGACCAACGAGCAGATCCGCCCGCTGGTGAAGCTCCGGCCCTACCGCACCTTCCAGGAGGTCGAGCAGCCGGAGAGCATCTTCCTGATTCGCGTCAGCGACCGTGGTATCAGCTTCATCGAGGCTGACGGCGGCATGTGGCGTCTGACTGCCCGGGAAACCATCAAGAAGTATCTGGAAGGCAGACTGGAGCAGGAAGTGTCTGAAGGTTCCGTCCACGTTGTTCTGTAAAAAGAAATGCCCCTGGCAGGTCTCGCACACCTGTCAGGGGCAGATCGGCACCATGCCGAACAACTTCACCCCTATCATAGGGGTAGAAAGTGAGAATGTCAATGAAAACCACAAAAATTACGATCAAAAACCTGTTTGGCATCCGGGAGACTACCCTTGATGGGAAGTCCGTGGAGATCTCCGGCCCCAAGGGGAGCGGAAAGACGTCTGTGCTGGATGCCATCCGTTATGCCCTCACCAACCGTTCTGACCGGGACTATATCGTTCACCAGGGCGCCGATGAGGGCGAAATCATCATTGAGACCAATACCGGCCTGTCCATTGACCGGAAGGCCCTGCCCGCCAAATCCGCCGGCACGGTGAAGGTGCGGGACGGCTCCATGCTTCAGACAAGACCAGCTGAGTTCTTGGCCCAGATCTTCACGCCGCTCCAGTTGGATCCGGTGAAGTTTACGCAGCTCTCCCGTCAGGAGAAAAACCGGGAGATCCTGAACCTCATTGAATTTCAGTGGGATATGAATTGGATCAAGGAGCAGTTTGGCGAGATCCCGCAGGGTGTCGATTACTCCAAGCATATCCTTGAGGTCCTGAATGATATTCAGGCGGAAAACGGAATCTATTTCCAGTCTCGGCAAAACATCAATCGGGATATCCGCAACAAGCAGGCTTTCATTGCCGATATTGCCAAGGATATTCCGTCTGGCTATGACTATGACCGCTGGAACAATTATCCATCCGGAGAGAAATACCGGGAGCTGGAACGGCTGCGGGAACAGAACAGCCGTATTGAGCGGGCAAAGGCATTCCGCAGCGGCTATGACGCCAAACTCCGGGGATTGGAAGCGCAGCGGGATATGGATCTGGCTGCCATTGACAGTGATATTGCCAGAGAACGTGCGTCCTTGACCGGCACGATGGAACGCCTGAAAGCGGAGCTGAAGGCCACGGAAGAAAAATTGTCCGGCATGGAGCAGCGCCGGCAGGAAAAGGCCGATGTGGTGCAGTCCAAATATGAGACTGCCGCAGCCAAGCTGGAGAAAGATATGGGCGTTGCGGCGGATTACGCAGGCCGGGAGCCGGTGGACACCACAGCCCTTTCACAGGAGCTGGATACCGCCGAGGAGATGCGGAAGCACCTCAACGAGTACCAGCGCATGGTAGCCATGCAGGCGGAACTGGAAGATCTCACGGAGCAATCCTCTGAGTTCACCCGGAAAATCGAGCTGGCCAGAGAGCTGCCGGCGAAGATCCTTGAAACCGCCAAGATCCCCGTGGAAGGCCTGACCGTGGAAAACGGCGTGCCGCTGATCCGGGGCCTGCCCATCTCAAACCTGTCTGACGGCGAGCTGCTGGAGCTGTGCGTGGATATTTCTGTCAGCAAGCCCGGCCAGCTTCAGATCATCCTTGTGGATGGCGCTGAGCGGCTGGATAAGGAGAGCCGGGATCGGCTGTACGCCAAGTGCAAGGAGAAGGGCCTCCAGCTGATCGCCACGCGGGTGACGGACTCCGATGCGCTGGAGGTGACAGAGCTGTGACTGCTGCGGAACGTTTACAGGCTGAAAAAGAGCGTCTCCTCACAACTACCGGCTTTTATGTCCCGCCGTATAGAATGGCAAACCTGATGAAGGCCGCAGCCAAGATCATGGATATCATCATCAAGGCGGATACCAATATTTGTTATGAGGAATGCCGTTTTATTATGGCTATCGTGGATGCTGCTATTCCAAGAGCATCAGATCAAACGGAGGAATGTAATCATGATGACGAAAGATAGACTGCGCCAGCTGACCGGAGATGAGCGCCTGGGCCAGATGCGGGAATCCGAATATCTTGGAGCCGAAGACATCGATGACGGTGTGGAGCCGGTACTCACGATTGCCGGCCTCTGGTATGGATCCGTGACGCTCCAGCGTGGAAAAGAGAACAAGGACGTGCTTTCCTTCACGGAAGAACGTGTGCCGGGCGTTATGCAGGTCCGGCCGCTGATCGTCAATTCGACCAATCGAAAGACGCTGCGAAAGCTGTTCGGCGACGCCAAGGCATCCACGCTGGTTGGCAAGCAGATCCAGCTTTTTGTGGATCATAATGTCCGAGACCCGCAGGATGGCGGTATGACTGACGGCATCCGCATCCGGCCCTATAAGCCCCGCGTGCAGAAACAGGAACCGGTACCGCCCTGTACGGACTGCGGACAGGAGATCACCCCTGCCATGGGAAAAGATGCCCGCTGGCTTGCCGGCTATACCATCAAGCATTACGGCGTTCCCCTCTGTGCGGTTTGTGCTCAGAAGCGAAAGGAAGCTGCGTCCGCTGCGAAAACGCAGCAGGAAGCTGAAACCGCTGCGGAAATGCAGCAGGAACTCGATCCTGAGCGCATCCAGGTCGATCCGGAGACCGGGGAGGTGCTGTGATGTCCCTACCTGTTGTTACGGCTGAGAATTATTACTCGCCTGAAATGAACATGGCCTACATGGGCTCCACGCAGTTTAAGGCTTTCGAGAAATGTGAAGCGGCGGCGCTGGCGGAGCTGAAGGGGGAGTACCATCCCCCTTCCTCCACGGCCCTTCTGGTCGGCGGCTACATTGACGCATGGTTTTCCGGGGAGCTGCCCCTTTATCAGGCACAGCACCCGGAGATCTTCAAGCGGGACGGTACCTTGAAGGCTGAATATCTCCGGGCTACCGAGGTAGTTGTGCGTATGCAGTCGGATGAGCTTTATATGCTTCTGATGTCTGGCAGGAAACAGGTCATCCGTACCGGCGAGATTGCCGGTGTGCCGTTCAAAATCAAAATCGACAGCCTGCTGGATGGCGACACCTGCAAAGCCATTGTGCAGCGCTTCCCTAATACGGCAGCCGCACTGGGTTTTTGTGATGGGGCCATTGTGGACCAGAAAGCCATGAAGGATATGGCGGATGTGTGGTCGGCCGAGGATCACTGCAAGATCCCGTTCATCGAGTTTTACGGCTATGATATTCAGGGAGCCATCTATCAGGCCATCGAGGGCAATATGCTGCCGTTCGTTCTGGCAGTTGGCACAAAGGAAGAATCCCCTGATCTGGAGGCCCTTTACATCGCAGACGAGGACCTGGCTGCCAAGCTGGCTGAAGTGGAGGACCGGGCGCCGCGATACCAGGCAATCAAGGAAGGTCGCATTCAACCGACCCGCTGCGAGCATTGCGACTACTGTAAAGCCACCAAGCACCTGACTGCCATCCTGAATTACAAGGAGCTGGCCGCGGATGCCTGGGAATGATCTGGCCCGACAGATCAAGGAGCATTTGACAGCTCGTCAGGTGGTGGAGCTGTATGGCTTTCATCCGGATCGCGGCGGTTATATCCAGTGTCCTTTTCATGCCGGAGACAATCACGGCAGTCTGAAGGTCTACGATGGGGGGAACAAGACCGGCTGGCATTGCTTTGGCTGCGGTGCCGGCGGAAGCGTGATTGATTTTGTAATGCGGCTGTTTGGACTCAGTTTCGCGCAAGCGTGCCTGAAGCTCAACTGTGATTTTGGGCTTGGTCTCACCGGCGAGCGTCCCAGCATGGCAGAGAGATCCGCTCTGCTGGAAGCTCGCCGGCGAGAAGCACAGGAAAAAGAAGCCGCTGCGGCGTTGTATCGAGAGAAAGCGGCAGAATACCGACAGTTATGGGAAGCTCAAAAATTTCTTTCCCCGGATATCGTCGGATACATCCATCCTCTGTATGCGGAGGCGGCCAAGAAACTACCAGTCCTTGAATGGTGGCTGGATCAAAATATAGGGAGATAGCTATGAGTGAAGAATGGAGCTTCGAAAAAGATGATTTTTTAACCACAACGCCGTATGAGGCGCTGTATGCGTATCACAAGGAGCCTTTCACTCATGCGGCCAAGATGGAGGAACTGGCGGCATATTCCGTTTCCAAGGGATTCAAAGGCTTCAAGACCATGTACAAGAAATACGTGGAAAGTCTGAAGGCCCAGAGCGGCACCATTTATATCGATAACGTTACCAACTTCACAAATCAACCGCTGGAGCTCAATGCCGGCGACTGGGAGGCGGATGATGGCGGTATTTTCAAGAAGAACGGCTATAACGATGAGGTTGCCTGTCCGCATCCGATCATGCCGGTGGAACGGCTGGTGAATATTGACACGGGTGAAGAAAAGCTTCAGCTGGCATTCCGGAAGGGTACCATATGGAGAAAGATCATCGTCAGCAAGACGGTGCTGGCCAGTTCCAATAAGGTCACGGAGCTGGCTGGCTCCGGCATTGCGGTGACCAGCCAGAACGCCAGGGCCTTTATTCAGTACATCTCCGACATGGAAAACATGAATTATTATTTGATTCCGGAGAAAAAGAGTATCGGACGCTTCGGCTACATACCGGACGAGGGCTTTTCACCTTTTGTTGACGGCCTGATTTTTGACGGTGACGTCAATTTCAAGGCGATGTTCCAGACGGTCCGGAGCCGGGGCTCTGAAACAAAATGGCTGGAAACGGCGGCAGAGGTTCGGGAGATGTCCACAACGGCAAAGATCATTCTGGCAGCATCCTTTGCTTCCGTTCTGCTGGAGCCGCTGAACTGTCTCCCATTTTTCGTCCATTTATGGGGTGTTGATTCAGGCACCGGCAAGACGGTGGCTCTGATGGTGGCCGCCAGCGTATGGGGAGACCCTGCTGTAGGCGCTTATGTCAAGACCTTTGACGGTACCGTGGTCGGCATGGAGAAGACAGCCGCGTTTCTGAACAATCTGCCATTCTGTCTGGATGAGCTTCAGCTCGCTAAGGACAGCAAAGGCCGTACTACATTCGATGTTTATAAGCTGGCACAGGGCGTTGGCCGAACCCGTGGCAACCGCTCCGGTGGCGTGGATCTGACGCCAACATGGAGGAACTGCATCCTGACTACGGGTGAATCTCCCTTGACGGGCACGGCCAGCGGCGCCGGCGCAGTAAACCGTGTTATCGATATTGAATGCAAGTCTGCCCAAGCGGTTATTAAGGACGGTATGCGGATTTCCGGTGCAGTGAAGCGAAATTACGGTTTTGCCGGAAGAAAATTTGTGGAGCGTCTTTATCAGCCAGGCGTAATAGATCAGGTGTCAGAACGGTACCGGGAACTGTTTCGGATCCTCAGTGACCGGGACACCACGGAGAAACAGGCCATGGCCGCTGCCGCAATCATCCTGGCGGACGAGCTGGCCTGTCAGTGGATATTCTCCGGCCAGCAGCCGTTGACGATTGAGCAGGTATCGGAGTTCCTGGCATCCAAAGCGGCGGTATCTGCCGGTGACAGGGGTTATAAGTACCTGTGCGACTGGGTCACGCAGAATTCCAATAAACTGTGCGGCCGCTCGGAGAACCCCAATATAGAGGTCTTGGGCGCATTGGAAGATGGGCGGGCATATATCATCCGCTCTGTCTTTGAACGTATCCTGCAGGACGCAGGATACTCGACTGCGGCCATGATTTCATACCTGAAGCAGTCAAACTTAATCGAGACCCGGGGACGGGCCAACACCAAGGGAAAGCGGATCAATGGCATCCCTACGGAGTGCTTCTGTCTGCGGCTGCCCTCGGTTGAACTGGATGATGAAGCTGACCCGGATGAGCAGCCATTATAGTGTGGAACTTGAGGAACATGTGTGGAACCAGTGTTCCACAGGCTGTAACCGTTGCGGCACAAGGGCTACAACATCATTTTTAGAGGGGTGTGGAACTGTGGAACAGAAAATACAGCATATATAAGAATGTGCGTGTGTGTACGTTTGTTCGAGTAATTTATATACACACATTTTCGTGGAAATTTTTGAAAAATTTGTTCCACGGTTCCACGGTTGACCTGTATCCGTTGTGGCACAAGGCTTTCAAGTGTGGAACACAAGTTCCACGCTGTTCCACAGTTCCACGTTTTTTGGAGGAAAATTATGGAACTAAGGCCATATCAAGCCGAATGTATTGAAACCATCGAGGCGCAGCCGCCTGGTGCGTTCCTCGCCCAGATGGCAACAGGCCTCGGAAAAACAGTTACTTTTGCGAATATCCCCCGGCACGGGGAGAGAATGCTGATCCTGTCCCACCGTGAAGAACTGGTGGAGCAGCCGCGCAAATACTTCAACTGCTCCTACGGCATTGAACGTGCTCAGCAGCACAGTCACGGCGAGGAGGTTGTCAGTGCCAGCATTCAGACGTTGGCGCGCCGTCTGAGCGACTTCGATCCGGAGGACTTCCGTCTCATTATCTGCGACGAGGCCCATCACGCAGCTGCCAGCACATACCGGAAAATCTTTGATTACTTTCGCCCGGAGAAGCTGATCGGCTTCACCGCAACGCCAAACAGAGGAGATAAGGTTCGCCTGGATACGGTCTTCAGCAAGATCATCTTCCAGAGAGATCTGCGCTGGGGAGTGAAGAACGGCTATCTCTGTGATATCCATTGCCGGCGGGTAGACATTGGGTTCGACATCACCGCAGTTCATACCCGCCAGGGCGATTACGCACCCGGCGAACTGGATCAGGCCATGGACGGCACCGCAGATGCCATTGCACAGGCTTACAGAGATATGGCTGTGGGCGCCACGCTGATCTTCGCTGTCAGTGTACATCAAGCTGAAGAAATTGCCAAGAGGATCAATGGGGCCGTAGTGGTCACCGGCGAAACCAAGAACCGTTCCGCCATCATTGATGCTTTTACTGCCGGTGAGATCCCCTGCATCGTCAACTGCATGGTATTCACCGAGGGCACCGATATTCCTCGGGTGGAAACGGTCATCGTGGCGAGGCCGACGCAGTCAGAAAGCCTATATGCTCAGATGGTAGGGCGCGGCCTTCGGCTCTATCCGGGAAAGCAGCGTCTGGAGCTGATCGACTGCGTGGGCATTACCGGAAAGGCGTCCCTGTGTACGGCACCCTCCTTACTTGGTATCGACATGGATAATGTGCCGAAACGGAAAGAGAAGGATATCGAGGGAGATCTGTTTGAACTGCCGGAGAAGATTGAGGTAGCCTCCGATTCTCCGGAGAGCTGGGTGAAGAACATCCACCTGGTAGATCTGTGGGCACAGGAAATGAAGTATCAGACTCATGACGTTAACTGGTTCAAGATGCCGGACGGCTCACTGGTGTGTTCCCTGGCTAATAAGCAGCGTATGACAATCCCCTGCCCGGATGCTTTGGGCATGGTAAATCTACCCAACGGCTCCCGCTGCGGGATGCAGGAAGCGCTTGACCGGGCATACCTTACGCTGATCCGGGACCATCAAAATGATCGGATGCTATGGGATCTGCAGGCCGTGCGGAAATGGGGGAAGTCTCCCGCAACGGCGAAGCAGCTGGAAATCATCAAAAAGCGCTGTAAGGGGTTTGACGTCACTGATCTCAGTAAAGGAGAGGCCAGTCAGATCATGAACAGGCTGTTTAACGCGCCGAAGAAGCGGAGGGGTACATGAAACTGTATGTATCAAAAGCAGAGGACCGTGATCAGGTTATTGTGATCCTCGCCCGGAATGGGTACACCGTTCGCCAGGGCAAGGAGAAAGACCCGAAGAACAATAAGACCGTGACCTTCGTGGAGGTGATAGAGAATGGCAAGTGAGGCCCAGCATCAGGCTTATGTCATCAAGTGGAGCCAGCAGCCTTCTATCCGCCGGCAGTGGCCGGAACTGGCGTTGCTCCATCACATCCCCAATGGCGGTACCCGTGATGCTGTGGAGGCCAAGCACCTGAAGCAGCAGGGCGTGAAGTCCGGCGTGCCGGATCTCTGCCTACCGGTACCTCGGGGACAGTATCACGGGCTGTATATCGAGATGAAAACGGAGAGCGGACACACTTCCGATGAACAGGAGTGGTGGGGTGAACGCCTTCAGGCACAGGGCTATGTGTGGCGTGTCTGTCACGGCTGGCAGGCGGCGGTAGCAGTCCTGGAATGGTATTTGCAGTTATGAGCACAGGATTTACGTTTCCCTGGGAAAAGGCTGCCATGCACGGTGAGGAGCTGCCTGAAGGTTTATCCCTGCCGGATCAGATGGCTTACACCTGCCTGCGGAATATCTATTTTCTGTATTATAACAAGACAATCTCGCGGGATCAGGCGGCTGCCGAAAAGCAGCGTGTCCGGGTTCAATGGGAAAGGGCTGCCAGCGCTGCTGAATTTGAACGGAAACTCTCGGAACACCACGCAAGGGTTATCCGGGAAACAGAAGCGGCCAAGACTGCCTGCCGGAAAGATCCGACAGCGGAAAACGCCCTGCGCTTGTGCAATGTGATGGATGGTTTGACACATGAGTAATAAGGACTACTGCAGAGGCTGCGTATACCGTACCTACGCCGGTGCAGAGCCCATCTGCGGGTATATTTTGGTAGAGCGTCATCGGAGACCCTGTCCCCCTGGTGAAGGCTGTACCGCGAAAGGAGACACAAGATGGCAAAATGTAAAATCTGCGGAAAAACCGTAGTGACAGCCCACGTATTCCACCGTGAATGCTGGCAGGATGAGGTAGAAAAGCTCGCGCAGGTATTCTGCGATGACTATTGCCGCTGGCCGCGCGAGTGCCCCAACCAGGACGAGTTGGAGGATAAGCATTGCAACAGCTGCGATCTGATCCGTGTCCTGAATCTCGGATTGTGAGGTGCAACCCATGAAGATAGATGAATTGATTAAGGCTCTGCGTGGGCTGAAGGTAGAGACTGGGAGCTTGGCTTGCCAGGTCTGTGGCTATGAGCGCAACTGCTCTATCCACGGCTGCGCAATTATCAACGAGGCTGTGGAACGGATTACAATGTTGGAGGAGCCTTTCAGCGAAGGAACCGTTCTGAAAATGGCCGCAGCTGTACTGGAAACCACGCCCGAAGAACTCCGGCAGAGCACACGATTCCATGCCGGCGATACGGTGTGGGTGCTTATGCGGGATGAAGATGATGTGCCTTGTGATATTGGCGGCTATATGTTCCTTGCGGTCGCTGAAACTGCTGTAATCGTCACGGCATTCATTGGCGATTATGATGACCTGAATGGAACGCTTGCCTACCATATCGGGGAGACAGCCGTTAATTTTGACTCTGATTTATCGGTATTTCCAATCTCTGACTGTTATGCGGCCCGTGAAGATGCCCAGGCCGCACTTGATGCGGTGGCGTCCCGTGGGCCCCAGCTGAAGGAGGAAACCAATGCCGAAACCTAATACTTACGTTCAGCTGCTGCAGGCCCAGAAAGCTATCCAGCAGCTTCAGCATGACAATCATGTGATCAAGGGCTTCACGGTGCAGCAGTGCTTGGATGTAGCCTTGATTGCACTGCACAACGAGTTTCACTTCGGCCCCAAAATGACCGCTCGTTTTGAATCTGCGTTCCTGGATACCTTCATGGCTTACGCGCAGATGTGCGTTGATGATGCCGTCGACGATCCGGAAATCGTCTACACCAAGGAGAAGATGGATCGGGCACTGCGAGCGGCCTGCGGTGAGAACATCCGCCCATTTGAGGAGCGCTATGCAGTCGAAAACCTCTACTTCCGGGAAAAGCTGAAGGAGAAAAGTCATGAGTAAGCAATCTGGATTTCTCGCCAAGCAGGCTGCGATCCAGCAAAAAATGATCGACGATGCCCAGCGGGTCACCTGTGAGCTGATGGCGGAGACCCTGCAAATTACGTTGCACGAGGAATTTGGCTGGGGCTATGACCGGCTCGTAAAATTAGATCTCCTGTGGCGTGAAAATTACAAGCATTTTCTGGGTGCCATGAACCACAAAAACCCGGACGCCGATGTGCTGCAGGTGCATTTGGACCGGCGGCTGGCTGATGTGTACAAAAACCGCCAGCCCATGGATCCGTTTGAGCGGCGCTATCCGGAGATCAAACCGGTCACCTACAACCGGAAGAAATAGGAGATAAGCAATGAGAGATCATGAACTCATAAATGCTCTGCGCCGGCTAAAGGTCGAGACCAGAAGTCTGGCCTGCCTGGGATGCGAGCATGAACACAACTGCGGTGTCCATGGCTGTGCGATCATGCGGGAGGCCGCTGACCGGATTGCCAACATGGATACACACATTCTGGCGCTCCAGAAGGAAACTGAAAAGTTGCGGGGGCAGGTGCACAGCTGGATGCCATTGCCGGAGAGGGAAGCCACTGAGGGAGCGAAGGAGATACACCATGAGACGTGAGACATATCAACGCGGCGTACCGGGTGCCAAGTGGGGCATCTGGAACTGCTCCCGGAAGGAATTTCAGTTTGACATCTGCGAGGACACTCCGATGCTGGCGGTGGCCAGACTGTTCCAGAAAATCGGTGATGACGCCAAAAAATGGCGCTTTGAGCCGAGGCAGCTTCCAGGCAAATATATCGCATTTTCGTCCGGTTCTTGATATCGGATTTTGCACCGGTTTTGACGCTTAAAAATCTGATGTGCCGAAAAAGACGAGAACCTTTGAAAGGACAGCGTTTTGGGGTTGATATAGCCGCACCTTTTCACCTTAGCTATAAAGCCCTACGGTAAAAAAGCGTTCCGGCTTCTGCCAGATCTGCAACTTTTGGGGGTGAAGACACCCAACAGATGACCATGCATTTTAGCCACGGATCTGCTGCTGATATCGCATCTGTTGTCTGTTGGGTCTTCCCATTGCCGCACAAGGCTTTCAACTATCAGACCCGGCGCACGGTCTGTCTACTATGTATACCCAACAGACGAGCGCCGAAATGGTGTCTTTCGCCGGTCACGGCGGAAGCACTATTTCGGCGCGAAAAAACAAGGAGGCAATTGATGGATAGATTAACGAAATACAGCGAGGAATGCCGTGCTCTTGCCGATGAGTGCGGCGGTCTTGACCGCCTGCGCGAGCTGGCCGAGGCCGACAGAGACGGTCGGTTGGTGGTGCGGCCGTACAGGATCGGCGAAACTGTATATGCCCTTCTCAAGGATGGCGCGATTTTCTACCCGGAGACAAACGGCTGGTATATCAGTGAAGAAATTGTTGGGGCGATTTCACATGATGGGTTCTACCTTGGTGATCCGGTAGATGATGTTTATACGCCTGATAGCGAGATCGGCAAGACGGTGTTCCTGACCAAAAAGGCGGCCAAGGCGGCATTGGAGGCGATGAAGGATGAAACGAGATGATGAGCTGATGTTTTATTTAGAATGCTGGCGCGATATGCAGAACTTCTTGACGGAAGTAGTGAGGGACAATACAGGCGAATACCCATTTGCACAGGATGTCCTGGATCTGATGCACAGCATCGAAAGAAAGCACGGGGAGTGAGTATGATGGCCCGACCTCCATGTAAGGGCTGCCCGGATCGTCAGGCGGGCTGCCACGATCCAGCAGTCTGCTCCAAGTGGGCGGAATATCAGGCGGCAAAAGCCGCGGAGCAGAGCAACCTCCCATCGCAGCAGGAGCGAGAAGATATGAGGGGATATATCACGGCCTATCGGACGCGGTATCTGCGTAGGATGGCCAATAAGCGCCGGAGGTGAGGGAATCAGGATGATGAACAAAGCATATCTCAAGGCAGACTACGAAGCTACGAAGAACTTAGTGGACTTGACCATGCGGCAGAGAGAGCTCCTTGAGGCGTGGCTATATGCAGGCCAGACCATGGGGCAGCTTGCGCTCCGATATGGCATCAACCGCTCAACAGTCTCCCGCACCATCAACCGGGCAGCCGAGAAAATCGCCAAGACGGCTTACTGGATCCATCGCCAGCGCACACGGACATTCTCAAAATCAGACTACCAAAACTGACCCCATACCAGACACTCAGACGGTGAGACTATGCCAAACTACTACCTAAATCTGCGGCCCCTGGATGGGGACGGCCAAAACAGTCAAAATCACTACCAATTTCTGTTCCGGTTTCAAAACAACTTTTGGTAGTAGTTTTAGGCATATGAGGAGGTGTATTTTTTGAGCACAATGGCGGAGATGGCCCTGGAATATCGGATGGCAGCCGTAAAAATCAAGCTGAAGATCAAGCAGCTGAAGGAAGAAGGCGCGCCGCCGAATGAGATCCAGGCGTATCAAGTTGTCCTTGCCCAGCTTCGGGATACGTCCCGGCTGCTGTCGGGCTACTACGATGTCCCACGCTTCTCCGAAAACGCAGCGGTGGGGTGGAAGGCGGGAAAGATAAATGACCGTTGATGAACTGAAGGCTCGCCGGAAGGAACTGTCTGCTAAAAAGAAGGCGCTGGAACTGGATGGCAGCGACGCCATAGCCTTGTGCATGGTGAAGGAAGAATTGCTGGATGTGAATGCCAAGCTGAGGGCACTGACGCCGGGAAAACGTATTGGCAGACGCCCCGGTAAGTCGCATTCGGAGTTCTCCGCAGATCGTCAGCAATTTCTGAACTGGGCGCAAGGGGAGCAGGAAGATGAGAGTGATGTTGACGCCCGCAGCGTCATGAGAGCGGCCGTTGCTGAGGGGAAAGACCTGATGAGCGAACGGCAGTGGGAGATGTTTAAATTGTGGTCAGATGGGCTGACAATGGAGAAGATCAGTGATAGGCTTGGCGTAGATAGCAGTACCGTTTCAAGGAATCTGCACCGGGCTAAAAAGACTTTACAGGAAATTGTGCGCTGCCGGGAGGTAGCGGGTGCGCCATTGTCTACATCCTCCGTTCTGACATTGGACATGAGCCAGCCGGATATTTTGCGTGTGGTACTGTCCTGCCTGACAGAGGTGCAGGCCGTGTACCTGTATCTGTACTTTGGGGAGTTTCTATCGACAGGAGAAATATCCACACTGATTGTCCGCGACAAATCTGTTGTCAGCCGTACACTGCACCGAGGTTTAGAGGCTATTGGCCGTTCGTTTGGCGTGGCTCAAGTTTACCTGCTGAATATGCAGGCGCTGGGTGAGGTGGCTTATCGGTTCTATACCGAAGGGAACGTCCTGGACACTCTGCCCCTTGTGCCGACTCCGCAGCAGCCATGCTGGGGGCAGGAAACATTAAAGCAACGGTACCATATCACGCCAGAGATTTTAACAAGAGCAGCATCTGCGGAGACTGCTGTGCCTGAATGCACGTGCAGCACGGAAGCCGCAGTATTGCAGTTCCCGACAGAACTCCGGGCGCAGAGCGTCGCAGAGATGAGAAGGGGCGAAAAGCAGCGGCAGCACTTCAGCAAGTTTTTGACGATTTTGCTGGAGTACAGACGGTGTCGCCATGCCAGTAAGACAGTCCTGCTGGACTGGCTGTGCCGGATCTTCGGGTCATTTGTGGGGTGGCTCGGCAAAAAGCGTTAAAAAAGCATTGCATATGCAACACTTTTTTGCTTGCGTGCATAGACAACAATTGAATAACGCACTATGGTCTAATCAGGGGACGGCATGGCACTACCTCCTTAAGATCAGCCGCCCGGCACCGAGGCGGCCATAGTATCGGGTTCCTATATGGCACGCTGGGTTTTGGGGAGAGCTCAGCGTGCCGCTTTCCTTTTTTGGAGGGAAAACAATGTTAAAGTCATGCCAATATTGCGGACGGATCCATCCGCGAGGATATGTGTGCCCTCAAAAACCGAAGCAGGCACGCCACCGGAACGAAAAGACATCAAGCTTCAGAAAGACTTACACCTGGCAAAAGAAGCGAAACCAGGTTGTCAGCCGGGATTATCACCTGTGCCGGATCTGTAACGAGGGCAGCTATGGTGTCTATGGCGTTCCGGGTCTGGATCAGGAGCTGTCGGTACATCACATTGAACCGCTGGAAGAGAGATTCGATCTGCGGCTTGATGATGGGAACCTTCTGACCTGCTGCAGCAGGCATCATCGCATGGCCGATGACGGGGACATTCCCAGGGACTACCTCCACGGTCTCACAGAGATACCCCCCCGGTGGGTCTGAGTTTTGACAGGAGGAGTGTGTCAAGACCAACAGCGGACCCTCGAACATAACGAAGTTTAGAAATGAGAAATTGCCGGCGGGCCATGCTGAGCACCGCCGTTAAGAAAAGCGCCGGCACTCAGAACAATTCTGGTACCGATCAAGGCGCTGCGGCGTGGAAGGAGGGCGTGGACATGGCAAGACCGAGTAAGTCGGTACGCGTGAAGACCGGAGCAATCGCCAGTGATGTGGAGGCTGTCCGGCAGGATATGGAAGATAAGCTGCGCGGTGAGAATGCCGCGCCGGAGCCGCCTGTGGACCTGACCGATGGGCAGCGTGAGATCTTTCAGTTTATCGTGAACGGTCTGGTTGCCAGTGACATTCTCGGCCAGCTGGACGTATTTGTGCTGGAGAGCACAGCCATCGCTATTGACCGGCTGCGCTATATTAACGGCCTGATCGATGCCGACCCGGGGCTCGTCATGCACACCAGTCTGCAGAATGCCCGGGCCAAGTACCAGAGCGATCTGTGGCGGGGATGCAATGAGCTTTGCCTCTCTCCGCAGGCCCGCGCCAAAATTGGCAGTCTTGCCGCGCAGAAACAGAAGGAGAAAAAGGACCCCCTGCTGGCGGCCCTGAGCGATGATGATTAAAGACAGCCGCGCTTACCGGTACGCCAAGTGGTGTGCGCAGCGCAGCAATCGGAAGGTCGGTAAGTATGTAAAGCTCCAGGCGAATAAGTGGCTGAAGATCGCGGACGGGAAGCATAAGGAAGCCTACATCAGTGAAAAGGCCTATCGGAAGATATGCAAACTTCTGAAGCTGATGGTGCACCCGGATCTCCACTGCTCCATGTATGACGGCCTTGAAGATTACGCCTGGTTCCTGATCGTGGCCGTATTCTGTACGCGGCGGCGTGAGGACGACA
>OGNF01001607.1_pt1 | contig 20005 bp, 19 predicted proteins | sample 1573321 | NCBI WGS metagenome assembly OGNF01 (sample SAMEA2581911, study PRJEB24529) | metagenome | biome: Human gut stool | place: China | collected 2011
TGATGTGTTAAATGTGTTTATTCATGGGGATATGCCGGAAAAAACACAGCGTATCATGGGCTTATATAATGTTGAAGAGAAGGAAGCCGTCAAAATAATTGCGGACACAGATAAAAGACGTATGACAAATTATAACTTTTACACGGAGCAGAGATGGGGAAAAGCCAGTAATTATACGTTGTGCCTGAACAGTTCACAGCTTGGATATGACAGGTGTGAGAAGATAATTCTGGATTGCATGTGATTTTATCATGAATAATTCAGGATTAATGAAAAATAGTGAAAAAATAGTGAAAAATTAATGGAAAAAAGCTTTTCTTTTGGATATAATAATATTTGGAAGGAAGGTTTTTATGATTAAAGTAACATTAACGAACGAGATTTTAAGATATATTACAGAAATTGAGCAGAACAGATATAAAGTATCGTCAGTGAAACTGTCCTCAACAGTTATGAACAGGCTTCGTAAAAATTCAAAGAAAAAAAGTTCTTATGCCTCGAATAAAATCGAAGGGAATCCTTTGTCTGAAAAACAGGTAGATGAAGTGATAGAAAGTGATGAAAGAATGCATTATCTGAAGCCAGAACAGGAAATCCGTAATTACTTTCTGGCGTTAAATTATCTCGAGGAAAAGGTAAATAAAAATGAAAAATTTTCAAAGAAGCTAATTTTAGATGTGCAGAAACTGGTGGAAAAGGGGGCTTCCAAAGAAAAAATCGGACTCAGAGGACCTATGCCACCAGGAGTCCTGTTTGCTGTGTATGATTCTAAGACAGGAAATCCTGACTATATTCCACCAGAATATTGTGACATCCAAGGGCTATTGGATGAGTTGATTGAGTATGTAAATACTACAGATGATCATCCTTTGATTGTGGCAGCAGTTGTACATTACCAATTAGTGACCATACATCCGTTTGAAGATGGAAATGTACCATTGAGATACCAACAACAAATAGCGGCATAACAGCAGCAAACAACTTCATATCACATAAATACAGTTAAATAACATATAGAATTAGGAATACTTGAAAAACGGTATTCCTTTTTTATTTCCAGACGTTCAGAAATGAGCGTCTATTTTTTTACCCAAATGAAAGGAGAATCAAAAAATGAATAAGATATTGAAACGATTGCTTACAGGTGTTCTTACTCTCGCAACCGTCTTTACTGCTCTACCCACAACTGCTGTCCATGCTGCGGAAACACAATACTGGACAGAATCGGAGGAACGTGTCGGCATTGTTGAGAAAGTAATGAATGATGGTTCTATCGGCTCTACATTTAATGAGGGGCATATGACCGTTGAGGGTGAGGACGCTTATTGTATCGACATCAACACAGGCTTTAAGAATGGATATAAGACCAGAAGTGACGCAAGTACACGCATGACTGCCTACCAGATAGAGGACGTTGCTTTATCTCTTGAATACGTCAAACAGTATACGAAAAGCCATACAGGATTGAGCAGCCAGCACGCCTACCTTTTAAGACAGCTTGTAGTCTGGCAGAGATTGAGCGTCCATCTTGGGTGGAGCTGTGACAATGTACGAGCTTCCTATGATGAAATCTCAAAATCCGTGCAAGATGAAGTATTCGCCGGAGCGAAAGCCTTTGTAAGAGAAAATAAAGGACGCTATGACTGTTACGGTTATATCTACACTGGTGAGGGGCAGGATTTAGGACAGTTCTTCGCAGAGCTGGCTGTCGGCAATGGCAAGATTCAGAAATTTTCCAGTAATACCACAGTCACAAACGGGAATGACTGCTATTCTCTCTCTGGTGCGACTTATGGTGTCTATTCTGATAAAGGCTGCACGAAATCTGTTGCCACACTTACGACAAATGCCAATGGTAATACGGACACTGTGGAATTAAGAGCTGCGACATACTATGTGAAAGAAACGAAAGCTCCAAAGGGATTCCAGTTAGATAAGAACGTCTATACTATGACGGTCAAGGTTAATGAAACTACGGCTTTAAAAGTCAGCGACAAACCAAAAGTCACTGACACTTTGGTTGAGCTTTTCAAGATTGATATGGAAATTTCCAAAGCTACGCCACAGGGTAACGCTTCTTTAGAGGGTGCGGAGTTCGTCTGGAAGTATTATGACGGTTACTATACAAAAGACAATCTTCCATCAGAACCAACACGCACATGGTCGACAAAGACAATCGCTGAAAAAGACAGCAACAATGAAGTCCATTACATCACAAGATTAGCCGATTCCTACAAGGTATTGGGTGACAGCTTCTATACACAGAATGGTACTATCTGCTTGCCGCTTGGTACTATCACTGTAGAAGAAAAGACAGCTCCAAACGGTTACTTATTGGAGGGTGCTTATATGCAGGCTGCCGGAAGTTCTGAACAGATAAAAGGTGTCTATGTGGCACAGATTACAGAAGATGGTGAGCTTGCAGCGTTAAGCGGCAGCAACCAGTATTCCGTATTAGACAAGGTTATCCGTGGCGGTGTCAAAATCCAGAAACGTGACCTTGAAACCAAAGATACAAAAGCACAAGGCGGTGCGACTTTGAAAGATACTGCCTTTGAAATCATTTCCTTAAATGATAACGCTGTCTTGGTAGATGGCAAGTTATACAACAAGAATGAAGTCGTCAAAACAATCCATACTGGCGTTGACGGTATCGCTACAACTGCCGCCGATACATTACCATACGGAAAATACCGTATTGAGGAAAGCAACGCCCCAGAGGGATATTTGACGGACGGTGCAAAACCGATTGAATTTGAAATCACAGAAGATGGAAAAATCGTGGATTTAACAGATGAAGAACATTCCATCTACAACCAGATTAAGCGTGGAGATATTGAGGGTGTAAAAATCGGTGCTGGCACTCACAAGCGACTTGCGAATGTTCCCTTTAGGATCACAAGCAAGACGACTGGTGAGAGCCATATCGTTGTGACAGACGCAAACGGTCAGTTTTCCACTTCCTTTGATTGGGTATCTCATAAGCAGAATACCAACGCCGGAAAGACCAGTGAGGACGGTATCTGGTTCGGTACTTTCACACCAGACGACAGCAAAGGTGCATTGCTCTATGATACTTACACAATCGAAGAATTACGCTGCGATTCCAACAAGGGAATGACGCTAATTCCGGCATTTGATGTAGTGGTGTCAAGAAATAAAGTAGTCGTGGATTTAGGTACGCTTACAGATGAATACGAGCCAGAAATCACTATCCATACGACTGCCACAGATAAGGTGACAGGTGAAAAATCAATCGTTGCTGGAAAGAACGTGACTATCGTTGATACTGTGACTTTAGATGGTTTGACAAAAGGCACAAAATATCAGTTGAAAGGCTGGCAAATGGTGAAATCTGAAAACGCACAGCTTTTGATTGACGGTCAACCTGTGGAAAGTAATTACACATTCACTGCGAAAAAATCAGAAATGGAAGTTGAGGTTTCCTATACGTTCAATGCTTCTGCTCTTGGAGGAAAAGACCTTGTGACATTCGAGGAATTGTACAACTTATCCAATCCAGACGAGCCTATCAAAGTGGCAGAACACAAGGACATTGAGGATGAGGGGCAGACCGTGACTATCGAAGAACGAGTGATTGAAATTCATACCAACGCTGCCGACAAAGCCACAGGTAAAAAGATGATTGTTGCTGGTAAAGAGGTAACTGTCATTGATACGGTCACTTTAGATGGTTTGGAAAAAGGTACAACCTATCAACTCAAAGGCTGGCAGATGGTGAAGTCTGAAAACGCACAGCTTTTGATTGACGGTAAACCTGTAGAAAGTGACTATACCTTTACTGCAAAAGATTCTAGCATGGAAGTCCAGATTGCCTTTACATTCAATGCCAGTGAGCTTGCAGGAAAAGACCTAGTAACATTCGAGGAATTATACGATTTATCCAATCCAGATGAGCCTACAAAGGTGGCAAAACACAAGGACATTGAGGACGAAGGGCAAACAGTGACGATTACGGAACGTATCATCACTATGCACACAACCGCTACCGATAAGGCAACAGGTGAAAAGACGATTGAAGCAGACGACAAAGTAACTATCGTTGATACGGTCACTTTAGACGGCTTGGAAAAAGGCGTGAAATACACTCTTAAAGGTTGGGAAATGGTGAAGTCTGAAAATGCAGAACTTCTAGTGAATGGCAAGCGTGTAGAAAATGACCTTACCTTTACTGCCGAGGATTCTAAAATGGAGGTTCAGATTGAATTTATATTCAATGCTTCGGAGCTTGGCGGCAAAGAGCTTGTGACCTTTGAAGAATTATATGACGTAACCAATCCAGACAATCCTATCAAAGTGGCTGAACATAAGGACATCAAGGACGAGGGGCAGACGGTAACTATCAAAGAGAAGCCAGAATCCCCTACGACACCAGAAGAACCTAGCACACCAACAAAGACAAGCGATTCACCAAAAACAGGTGATAATACGCCATTTGTCGCATTATTCGCTATGATGGGAATTTCTGCTGCTGGTCTTATCTTTGCCGGATATAAGAGATTCCGCAGAGTAAAGAAATCTGACTGATACGGGAGGTAACAGCTTATGAAAGCAACAACCCGTTCACCGCCTATGATGGAAACGACAGTCTGTGGCTGACATTATATCTAACTTCTGCTTGATTACGATTTATCTTTCTGAATGGGGATTGTCAAGGGTGCTTTCAGCACAACGCTTGCCCTTGATAATTCACAGGCAGACAGATATTATCCCGATAGCAGAATGACACTATATAACAAATCAATCAAAATCAAAAAGAAAAGAGGTAAACAATTTATGGAATTAAAACACGTTATCCCAAACATGGAAAAGACATTCGGGAACTTAGAGTTTGCAGGTGAGAATAAGGTGGAACAGCGTAGGATTAACGGACGTATGACGGTTGTTTCCCGCAGCTTCAACCTTTATTCGGACGTACAGAGGGCAGATGATATTATCGTGGTGCTGCCTGCTTCTGCTGGTGAGAAGAATTTTGAATCAGAGGAAAAAGTAAAACTTATCAATCCCAAAATCACCGCAGAGGGTTACAAAATCGGTACAAGAGGATTCACAAACTATATCTTATCGGCTGACGATATGGTGAAAGCATAAGGAGGTAGAAACATTATGAGATTAGCAAACGGAATCATCATTGACAAGGAAAAGACTTTCGGAGTATTGAAATTCTCCGCATTAAGACGAGAGGTACATATCCAGAATGAGGACGGTACGGTTTCTGAAGAAATCAAGGAACGTACCTACGATTTGAAGTGTAAGGAGCAAGGACGCATGATACAGGTGAGTATTCCGGCTTCTGTTCCGTTAAAGGAATTTGACTACAATACAGAGGTGGAAATCATCAATCCTGTAGCTGATACGGTGGCAACCGCTACATTTCAAGGTGCAGACGTTGACTGGTATATCAAGGCAGATGATATTGTCTTGAAGAATAAGAACGGTCAGCCAGCCGGAAATAACCATGCTCCCAACAATCCGCAGCAGCCACAGCATAAAAAATAAAGAAAGGATTTAGCCTATGCTACGATTCAATAAACGTGGGAATCGAATCAGAGCCAGTGACAAATCACTGGTTTTTCGTTTCTCGGCTGGTTCACTGCTCCTGCTGTTCCTTACTGTGGTTATGCTGCTGAACCTAAAAACAATCATCACTACGGACTGGAAAGTAATCTCGCTTTTTCAAAATAGCAGTGTCCATCTGACGGTCACACCATATAGGATAATGACTATCGTTTTGGCAACTTTGGTCTGTGTACTGGCTACCCTTTTCTATCGCAGATTCCAGTATGACAGAGTGAAACAGCTCTTTCACCGTCAAAAGCTGGCTCGTATGCTGTTGGAAAATGGCTGGTATGAATCGGAATCCACACAGGATAGCGGATTCTTCAAGGACTTGCCAGCTACTACTAAAAAAGAGAAAATCACCTATTTTCCAAAACTGTATTACCGTATGGAGCATGGACTTTTATATATCCGTACAGAAATCACATTGGGGAAATATCAAGAGCAGCTTTTACACTTGGAAAAGAAACTGGAAACAGGCTTGTACTGTGAGCTGGTTTCCAAAGAGCTGAAAGACAGCTATGTGGAATATGTGCTGCTCTATGATACGATTGCAAACAGAATCACTATCAATGAGGTACAGGCTGAACATGGCAGCTTGCGTCTGATGAAAAATGTCTGGTGGGAGTATGACAAGCTCCCACATATGCTAATTGCTGGCGGCACTGGTGGTGGTAAAACCTACTTTATCCTTACTATCATTGAAGCTCTGCTCCGCAGCAATGCGGTCATGTATATTTTAGACCCAAAGAACGCCGACCTTGCGGATTTGTCCGTTGTCATGCCGGAAGTCTGGTACAAGAAAGACGATATAACCGCCTGTATTGACCGCTTCTATGACGGTATGATGGCAAGAAGTGAAGCTATGAAGCTCATGGAGAATTACAGGACGGGGGAGAACTATGCCTATCTCGGTCTTGCTCCGCATTTTCTTATCTTTGATGAATATGTGGCGTTCATGGAAATGCTGACAACAAAGGAAAATATCGCTGTCTTAAATAAGCTGAAACAGATAGTCATGCTTGGACGACAGGCAGGATATTTTCTGATTCTCGCCTGTCAGCGTCCAGACGCAAAATATCTCGGTGACGGAATCCGTGACCAGTTCAATTTCCGTGTGGCTCTTGGGCGTATGTCGGAGCTTGGATACAGTATGATGTTCGGTGAAGTAGACAAGGACTTTTTCTTGAAGCAGATTAAAGGGCGTGGCTACGTTGATACAGGAAACAGTGTCATATCCGAGTTTTACACTCCCCTTGTACCCAAAGGACATGACTTTTTAAAAGAGATAGGAAGATTGTCACAAAACAGGCAGGACGGACAGGCGGCGTGCGGAGCGAAAGACGCAGGTACGGACTAGCCTGTGTTGGGGTGGCGTAAGCCGCCCCAACCATCTGCCCCCGTTATCTAACAGGGGGGCACAAATTATCTGGAAACAGTCAATTACATATCAAAAAGTCCTTGAAAACAGAGGACTTTTCAAACATTCAAAGGAGTGTGACAAAATCGGTAACTGTCACATTTCTTTTTCGATTGGAGGGATTGAAACTGAATGATACCGATTGGATAAACGATTTTAAGGAAAAACGGACGCAGTACGGCGTTTCCCAGAATCGTCTTGCGGTCATGGCTGGTATCAGTCGTGAGTATGTCAGCAGGATTGAATCTGGAAAAGTAGCCTTGACAGAAGAAATCAAGGGGAAATTCACGGACGCTCTGGAAAAGCTGAATCCAGAGAATCCGTTGGAAATGGTCTTGGATTACGTCAGAATCCGATTCCCCACACAGGACGTTCGGCACGTTGTTGAAGATATTCTGCAATTAAAGCTGGATGTAATGATACATGAGGACTACGGATTCTACTCCTATGCGGAATATTATGTGCTTGGTGATGTGTTCGTGCTGACATCACCCGATAAAGAGAAAGGCACACTGCTGGAACTGAAAGGCAAAGGCTGTCGGCAGATGGAAAGTTATCTGCTGGCACAGCATAGGAGCTGGTATGACTTTCTCATGGACGCTCTGGTGGAAGGAGGTGTGATGAAACGTCTTGACCTTGCCATCAACGATATGGCAGGAATCTTGGATATTCCAGAGCTGACAGAGAAATGCAACCGTGAAGAATGTATTTCCGTATTCCGCAGCTTCAAGAGTTACCGCAGCGGTGAGCTGGTGAGAAGCAATGAACAGGACAGATACGGAATGGGAAATACGCTTTATATCGGTTCGCTCAAATCAGAGGTTTATTTCTGTATCTATGAAAAGGACTATGAGCAGTATGTGAAATACGATATTCCGATTGAAGATACGAAAATCAAGAACCGTTTTGAAATCCGGCTGAAAAATGAGCGAGCCTATTATGCGGTGCGTGACCTGCTGACCTACCATGACGCAGAGCGTACCGCTTTTGACATTATCAACCGTTATATGCGGTTCGCTGACAAGGAGGTGGAGAAAAGACGCAGCGAATGGAAGACCAATGAGAAATGGGCGTACTTTATCGGCTCTGATCGTGGGCGTTTGAAATTGACGACCAAACCAGAGCCTTATACGCTCACTCGGACGCTGAACTGGATAAGCAGACAGGTAGCTCCCACTTGGAAAGTCTTACAGAAGATTGACAGTGCCAATGGCACAACTTATCTCAAAGACATTTTAGACCATGCGAAGCTCACCGAGCGTCATAAAAAGCTGATTGAACAGCAGACAACTTCCACAGAGGAAATGATTACAGAAACGGAGGAATGACAACATGAAGCATATCTTATTTGATTTATTCCTGTTCTCACTTGGAGCAGGTGTGGTGTTGATGTGTCTGGTACAGGCAGGAGCAGCCGCAGAAAGAGAAATTGAAATGATGGAAAGGAGCAGAAAATAATGAATTTCGGACAGAACTTATACAACTGGTTTTTATCTAACGCACAGAGCTTGGTACTCATGGCAATCGCTGTTATCGGCGTGTATCTTGGATTCAAGCGTGAGTTTTCCAAACTTATCGGATTCTTGGTGATTGCCTTAATCGCTGTCGGCTTGGTGTTCAATGCTTCTGGCGTGAAAGACGTACTGTTGCAGTTATTCAATAAGATTATCGGGGCGTAATGCTCTGATAATTGGAAATGGAGGACAACATGAAAACAGATATTTTTGAGGATATGAAAGACTATATCGGCTGCAATGATGTTTCCGACCTGCCTTACCGCAAGCGTGAAGTGTGGGAAGAAATCAAACGACAGCTACCGCTTAAATATCCTAAAGAACAGTTAGAAAAATTCTCTCATTATGTGTTCGGTGTAGATTATGCTGTTATAATGGGAATACTGGATATGATGAAAGGAAGTGACAGACCATGCAGGAAATGCGAATCTACCTGTTAAACAATACAAAACCGTATCGTGAGGGTGACGAAGAATATTCCGGTGCTTGGTTCAACTGCCCTGTGGACTTTGAGGAAGTTCGAGAAAAAATCGGCGTAGAAAATGAAGAACAGATTGAGATTGCAGACTATGAGCTGCCCTTTGACTTACACAGTGATATGCCACTTTGGGAAATCAACGCCAACTGCCGCATGGTGCTGGAATTGGAGGGTACGCCTATCGGCAATGAAATGAAAGCCATTCAGCAGAAATGGTTTTCCAGCTTCGAGGAATTTATCGACCACAAGGACGAGATACGCTACTATGATGTGGGTGACGGTGCAGCTCTGGCAGAATACCTTATCCGTGAAGAATATGTTTTTGGTGAGATTCCTCACGAACTGTTGAAACATATCGACTATCACTCCTATGGTAGTGAGCTGGAAATGGACGACAGATACTTATTTACCACAAGCGGCGTATTCCGCTATCAGTAAAGGGGTGATGTGGTATCGAAGAAATGCGAATCTATATCGCCAATCTTGGGAAATACAACGAGGGTGAGCTTGTGGGTGCGTGGTTTACGCCGCCCGTTGATTATGACGAGATGGCAGAACGTATCGGCTTGAATGACAGATACGAAGAATACGCAATCCATGATTATGAGCTACCCTTTGAGATTGACGAGTACACACCCATTGAGGAAGTCAACCGCCTGTGTGAAATGGTGGAGGACTTGCCAGAGGACATACAGGACGAATTATCGGAACTGCTAGGCTATTACAGCAGCTTGGAAGATTTGTGCGAACATGCAGACGATATTATCCATTATCCCGATTGTGACGATATGACAGACGTTGCCTATTACTTCATAGATGAATGTCAAAGTCTGGGTGAGATACCAGACAGAATCCGCAGTTACATAGACTATGAAGCCTACGGGCGTGACCTTGATTTAGAGGGGCGTTTTGTCGTCACCAATCATGGCGTGTTTGAATGCTCGTATTAACAATTACAACTGAATATTTTTTATCTGCCAGTGAAATGACACTGGTTATTTTTTTGCAGCAGCTTTGAAACATAGGCTGCTGTTTCCATTTTAGAACAGAAAGGAGCTGTGAAAATTGAAGAAAATCAAAAGCTATACAAGCATATGGAGCGTGGAAAAAGTCATTTATGCAATCAACGACTTTCAACTCCCGTTCCCGCTCACATTCAGTCAGATGGCTTGGTTCGTGGTGTCGCTGTTTGTGGTGATTCTCTTTGGGGAGCTGCCGCCCTTTAACATGATTGACGGTGCATTTCTCAAATACTTTGGAATCCCTGTGGCGTTCACTTGGTTTGTATCGCAAAAGACCTTTGACGGAAAAAAGCCTTTTGGATTCCTAAAATCCTGTGTGAGCTTTTTCCTCCGACCAAAAGTGACCTATGCAGGAAAAGCTATCAAACTGAAAAATCAGAAATTCAATACAAGCGTGACCGCAGTTAGGAGTGTGATGTATGTTCCCGATTAAGTACATAGAAAACAATCTGGTGTTCAACCATGACGGTGAGTGCTTTGCCTACTATGAGCTGACACCTTACAATTATTCGTTCCTGTCACCAGAAGAAAAATACATGGTGCATGACAACTTCCGTCAGCTTATCGCCCAGAACCGTGACGGAAAAATCCATGCCCTACAGATTGCCACAGAGGACAGCCTGCGTGCAGTACAGGAGCGTTCCAAAAAGGGAATCACAGGCAGATTAAAAGAGATTGCCTGTAAAAAGGTAGATGAACAGACAGAAGCGTTGGTTGAGATGATTGGTGAAAATCAGATTGACTACCGCTTTTTTCTTGGCTTCAAGCTGCTGGTAAATGAGGAAGAAATCAGCTTCAAGGGTATGCGAAAATCAGCAGCTATGACCTTTGCGGATTTTATCTATGAAGTCAATCACAAGCTGATGGGTGACTTCGTTTCCATGAGTAATGATGAAATCAACCGTTTCCTAAAGATGGAAAAACTCTTGGAAAGCAAAATCTCACGCCGCTTTCAGTTCCGCAGACTAGATAAGAACGACTTCGGCTACCTCTTGGAACATATCTACGGGAATACCGGCGTTGCCTACAGTGATTACAGTTATGACCTCCCGATAAAAAAGTTAAAGCGTGAAACACTGGTGAAGCGATATGACCTTATCCGTCCGACACGCTGCATGATTGAAGAAAACCAGCGATACCTAAAGATTGAGCGTGAAGATCAGACAACTTTTGTTGCCTACTTCACGATTAACAATATCGTGGGTGAGCTGGATTTTCCGTCAAGCGAGATATTTTATTATCAGCAACAGCAATTCACGTTCCCTGTTTCCACTTCTATGAATGTGGAGATTGTGACGAACAAGAAAGCATTAACTACAGTTCGTAACAAGAAAAAGGAATTGAAAGATTTAGATAATCACGCTTGGGAATCCAATAACGAAACGGGAAGTAATGTGATGGACGCTCTGGATTCGGTGAATGAGCTGGAAACGAATTTAGACCAGTCCAAAGAATCCATGTATAAACTCTCTTATGTTATTCGTGTAGCTGCGGATTCTCTGGACGAGTTGAAAAGACGTTGTGATGAAGTCAAAGACTTCTATGATGATTTGAATGTGAAGCTAGTTCGCCCATTCGGGGATATGTTGGGACTGCATGGTGAGTTTATCCCGTCCAGCAAAAGATATATCAATGATTATATCCAGTATGTCACTTCTGACTTTCTCGCTGGACTTGGCTTCGGTGCGACACAGCAGCTTGGGGAAACGGACGGTATCTATATCGGCTATAACCTTGATACAGGAAAGAATGTATATCTGAAACCCAGCCTTGCGGCACAGGGCGTTAAGGGTTCCGTCACCAATGCGTTAGCTGCCGCTTTTCTTGGTTCTCTTGGCGGTGGCAAGTCATTTTGTAACAACCTTATCATCTATTATGCGGTGCTGTTTGGAGGAAAAGCGGTCATTGTAGACCCTAAATCAGAGCGTGGCAACTGGCAGGAAACACTACCCGATATTGCACATGAAATCAAAATCGTCAACCTTACCAGCGAGAATAAGAACAAAGGACTTCTTGACCCTTATGTGATTATGAAGCGTACAAAAGACGCTGAAAGCCTTGCGATTGATATTTTAACATTCCTTACAGGTATTTCTTCCCGTGACGGTGAGAAGTTCCCTGTATTAAGGCGTGCAATCCGTTCTGTTACCCAGAGCAAAAAAAGAGGACTGCTCCGTGTCATTGATGAATTAAGGAAAGACGGTTCTCCTGTGGCAGAGAATATCGCAGACCATATTGAGAGCATGACGGACTATGATTTTGCACACCTGTTATTCTCGGACGGTGATGTGGAACAATCCATCAGTTTAGACCGACAGCTTAACATCATACAGGTGGCTGACCTTGTATTGCCAGACAAGGACACAAAATTTGAAGAATATACCACAATGGAGCTGCTTTCCGTGGCAATGCTTATCGTTATCAGTACCTTTGCCTTAGATTTTATCCATTCGGATAGGAGCATTTTCAAGATGGTGGATTTGGACGAAGCGTGGACGTTCTTGCAGGTAGCACAGGGAAAAGCACTCTCTAACAAGCTGATTCGTGCTGGTCGTTCCATGAATGCCGCTGTGTACTTTGTGACACAAAACTCTGGTGATGTGGACGACGAAAAGATGAAGAACAATATCGGCTTGAAGTTTGCCTTTCGTAGCACAGATATAAAAGAAATCAAAAATACCCTTGAATTTTTTGGTGTGGATAAGGAGGACGAGGGCAACCAGAAACGACTTAGGGATTTGGAAAACGGACAATGCCTGTTTCAAGATTTGTATGGGCGTGTGGGCGTTATCCAGATTCACCCTGTATTCTCTGACCTGTTCCATGCCTTTGATACCAGACCGCCAGTGCAGACGGAAGAAATGAGGTGAAGCCTATGGACAAGAGAAAAATAGTCCGTTATCTGCTTATCACGCTTTCGGTGATTCTCGGTGTGCTGGTATTTTTATCTATCACGGGTACGGTAGCTCATGCGGCTGGTCTGGTAGACAATACGGTGAGTGACGTTAACACCTATTCCAAATATCCGCTGGAAAACTACCAGCTTGATTTCTATGTGGATTCAAGTTGGGATTGGCTGCCGTGGAACTGGCTTGACGGTATCGGCAAAAGTATTCAGTACGGACTATATGCCATCACAAACTTTGTCTGGACGGTGAGCTTATACATTTCCAATGCGACAGGTTATGTGGTACAGGAAGCCTACAAGCTGGACTTTATCTCTGATACTGCAAGTTCTATCGGAAAGAACATTCAGACATTAGCTGGTGTGACTTCCAATGGCTTTTCCAGTGAGGGATTTTATGTAGGATTCCTGCTTATCCTCATTCTGGTAATGGGAATCTATGTGGCATACACAGGACTGTTAAAAAGAGAAACCACAAAAGCCATTCATGCGGTTATCAACTTTCTTGTGGTATTTATCCTGTCAGCGTCCTTTATTGCCTATGCCCCAAACTATATCAGCAAAATCAATGACTTTTCCGCAGATATAAGCAGCTCGGCATTATCGCTCGGTACAAAAATCGTGCTGCCCGATTCCAACAGCAAAGGAAAAGACAGCGTAGATTTAATAAGAGACAGCCTGTTTTCCATACAGGTGAAACAACCGTGGCTGCTTTTACAGTACGGGGAATCGGATATAGAAACGCTCGGTTCTGACCGTGTGGAAAGCCTGTTATCGGAAAGTCCAGACACGGACGACAGAGAGGACGTTGTGATTGAGGAAATCGAGGATAAGGACAATGACTATTTGAGCGTCACAAAGACCATGACCCGTTTAGGTATGGTAGTGTTCCTGTTTATCTTCAATATTGGTATCTCGGGATTTGTCTTTCTGCTTACCGGCATGATGATTTTCTCGCAGGTGCTATTCATCATTTACGCCATGTTCCTGCCGATTAGTTTTATCCTCTCCATGATACCGACTTATGAGGGCATGGCAAAAAAGGCTCTTACGAAGCTGTTCAATACCATTATGATGAGAGCCGGAATCACACTGATTATTACCACAGCCTTTAGTATCTCGACTATGTTTTATTCCATTTCCTCCGGCTATCCGTTTTTCATGGTGGCATTTCTACAGATAGTCACCTTTGCCGGAATCTATTTTAAATTAGGTGACTTGATGGCAATGTTCAGCCTGCAATCTTCCGATACACAGCAAGTCAGCAGACGAATCATGCGACACCCGTATATGTTCCTCAACCGCAGGGCAAGACGCTTGGAGCGTAAAATCGGTAGGACAATGGCGGCTGGTGCTGCTGGCGGTGTAGCTGGTGCTGCTGCGGCTTCTGCTTCTACGAAAAAGGCAGACAATACCAAACAGACAGGTAATACGCATACCAGAGCAAATCACAATACTTCTGCTTCTTCCAGTGGAGGTAACAGCAAGCCGCCAGCTCTGCCGGATTCCAAATCACAGAAGCCGCTTGCATTGCCGGATAAGAAAAGTCAGACGGATTCCTCACAGACCGTACATAGTTCACAAAGCAATACACAGGAATCACAGTCTACCTCAAAGCGTGGAATTGTGGATGAAAAATCGGTATCGAAACAGCCGCAGTCAGACAAAAAGAATCCGCAGCGTCCGATTGTGGATAAGGAGCGACAAAGCAACGGATCAGCGACAAAGAGAGCTGCCCCGGTGCATGAGCGACCAGCCACAACGCCTGTTCCTGTAAAATCGGATTCACAGGCGGCAGCTTTAAAGCCGGAGCAGAAAGTCAAAGAGCGTCCTGTCACAGTGACAAAGGAGCAGCCGCAATCAAGCAAGAGTAAAGAGCCTGTGACAAAATCACAGGAGAATGTAAGAACACAGGTTGTCAGAGAATCCCGTCCGGCAGATAAACAGACTTCATCAGCAGTAAATAAACATTCACAAGCTACCACAGATATTTCAAGGCAAACGGTTCAACGTCAGAAGCAGACAAAGACGGTTCAGAAAAAGACCACAAATCAATCAACAATGAAGAAATCTACAAGTAAGAAAGGCGGCAAGAAATGAAGTTAAGGCATTTTGCTGTGTTCGGTGGGATTTTCACAGTGATTATCTGTCTGCTTCTGTTCCTGTTTATCGTGACCGCAGATGATGAAGAAAGCGGCTCTTCCAGCTTGGATTTTTCTGGACTGAACCTGTCAGCAGAAGTCTTGAAACATCAGCCTACGGTAGAAAAATACGCAAAGGAATACGGGATTTCTGACTATGTGAATTACCTGCTTGCGATTATGCAGGTGGAATCCGGCGGCACTGGCACGACAGACGTTATGCAAGCCAGTGAATCACTTGGTCTACCGCTTAATTCCTTGTCTGTGGAGGATTCCATCAAACAAGGGTGTAAATACTTCTCGGAGCTTTTGAAATCCGCAGAAGCGAAAGGCTGTGACATCAACACAGTGGTACAGTCCTATAACTATGGCGGCGGCTTCATTGATTACGTTTCCAGTCATGGGAAAAAGTACACCTTTGAGCTGGTGGTCAGTTTCGCAAAGGACAAGTCCGGCGGTGTCAAAGTCACCTATAAGAATGAGATTGCCATAAAAGAAAATGGCGGCTGGCGTTACAGGTACGGGAATATGTTCTATGTAAAATTAGTCAGCCAGTATTTGGCTGTGCCTAGTTTCAGTGACGCTACCGCACAGGCAATCTTCAATGAAGCGTTGAAGTATCAAGGCTGGAAGTATGTGTATGGCGGCAGCAATCCCAACACTTCTTTTGACTGTTCGGGATTGGTTCAGTGGTGCTACGGAAAGGCTGGTATCAGCTTACCCCGTACCGCACAGGCACAGTATGATGCTACGCAGCACATACCGCTGTCACAGGCAAAAGCTGGTGATTTGGTATTCTTCCACTCAACCTATAATGCTGGAACATACGTCACTCATGTAGGAATCTATGCAGGAAACAACAGAATGTATCATGCTGGCGACCCTATCGGATATGCAGATTTAACAAGCTCGTACTGGCAGCAACACTTGATTGGTGCCGGACGGGTGAAAACCAAATAAGAAAGGAATGGTGCTATGCTATTTAAGAAAAAGGATAAGGAATCGAAACCAAAGAAAGAGAAAAAAGTGCCTGTGATGAAAGTCGGCACACACAAGAAAACCGTGATTGCCTTATGGCTGGTGCTGATTGCAAGCGTCAGCTTTGGGGTGTATATGAATTTCACCGCCATTGATATGCACACGGTACATGAGAAAGAAGTCATTGAGCAACGTATCGTTGATACCAACAAGATAGAGAACTTTGTAAAAGCCTTTGCGAAGTCCTACTATTCTTGGAGCAATACGCAGGAATCCATTGAGAAACGAACCGCAGCCATCAACCAATATCTGACAAAGAGCTTGCAGGATTTGAATGTTGATACGGTACGACAGGATATACCCACAAGCTCTACGGTGACGGACGTTAAGATTTGGGAGGTTGAAGCGGCTGGAACGGACGACTTTACCGTTGTCTACTCGGTAGATCAGACGGTAACGGAGGGCGAAACTTCTATCGGTTACACTTCCGCTTATATGGTGGTGGTTCATGTAGATGGTGACGGAAACATGGTTATCACGCAGAATCCGACCATCAGCAGCATACCGACAAAATCCAGCTATGAACCAAAAGTCAAGGAATCAGACGGAACGGTGGACGCTGCCACTATGGAGGAAGTGACAGAGTTCTTGGAAACATTCTTTAAGCTCTATCCTACCGCAACAGAAAAAGAACTTGCCTACTATGTATCGGGGAATGTGCTGGAACCTGTAAACTGTGAGTATGTGTTCTCGGAGCTGGTAAATCCAATCTTCACACAGGACGGTGAACAAGTAAAAGTGTCTGTATCGGTAAAATATCTCGACCAAAGGACAAAGGCAACACAGATTTCACAGTTTGATTTGACGCTGGAAAAAGATAGTAACTGGAAGATTGTAAAATAGTATGATGAAAGACTTGCATTTCGTATATATGAATGAAGTGCAAGTCTTTTCATATAAATGAATGAATATTATTCATTGACTTTCGTTTCAATAGCTTGTATAATACAAAACTGAAAGGAGGCTTATATTTATGGACAATACAAAAGAAATGTCAAAAATAGCTTTTAACCAACAAGCACTTACTTATGATAAGGATATAAAAGGTCAACATGCCAGAACCCTTTATCCTTACATATTAAATATGCTAAAAGGTAGACATTTTTCTTCTATTTTAGATTTAGGGTGCGGTACAGGAGAACTTCTTTATCAAATACAACAAATATATCATTCAAAAGATTTAACAGGTATAGATATATCTGATAAAATGATTGATATGGCTAATAAAAAAAAGATTAACAATGCTCATTTTGTAATAGGTGATACAGAAGATTTACCCTTTAAGAATAATACATTTGATATTGTCATTTGTAATGATTCTTTTCATCATTATCCAGCACCAGAAAAAGTATTAGATGAAGCATACCGTGTTTTAAAAGACAGTGGCATAATTATTATTGGTGATTGCTGGCAACCATTATTTGCACGACAACTAATGAACATGTATATGAAGCACAGCAAGGAGGGTGATGTAAAGATATATTCAAAAAAAGAAATGATTCACCTTTTATTAAGGAAATTTCATAATGTTAATTGGGAGCGTATCGGAATTACTTCTTGTATATCATTTGCGACTAAATAGATTGAGTGAATATCAGTCATTGACACTTTATTTTGTAAATGCTACTCTATATAAAAGGAGGTTATTGTATGCGTATTTCCAAAGAACCAGAAGCAAGAAAGCAAGAAATATTAGAAACCGCTATGAAATTGTTTGCTGAAAAAGGATATGAAAAAACGTCCATATCTGATATTGCAAAAGAAATCGGAATGGCACAAGGACTATGTTACCGCTATTTTCCATCAAAAGATATTCTTTTTCAAACAGCAGTCAATGAGTATGCAAATATATTAGTCGATAAATTAAAAACAAACATCAATATCGAACAGGATTCCATAAAGGATATTTTAAATCATATGGAAGTATTATCAGAAAGCACAAATGATACATATTATGATACATTCCATGATGAAAAAAATAAAACTTTTCACGACTTGCTCTCTTTAAGTATATGCAAAAAGTTAGTACCTGTCGTTGTAAAGCTGATAAAGAAAGCAAATGTAACAGGAGAACTTAATATTTCTGATGTAGAATCATATGCTAATTTTTGTGTATACGGTCAGCTTGGAATTTTGACAGATGATAATTTAACACCAGAAGAAAAAAACAGAAAGATAAAAGCAATTTTATTTGACTTATTCAAGCTATAATCTTTCCCCTGCTTTTACGGGCAGGGAAAATTTTTAAATAATAAATGAATGATATTCATTCAGTAAGGAGAATTATATGAACACAAAACTAGATTTTATAAACGGAAATACAAAAAAATGTTTGCTGGCAATGACACTACCTATGATTGTAGCCATGTTTTTAAATATGGCTTATAACTTGGTTGACAGTCTTTGGATTGGAAATTTACTCGGAGAATTAGCGTATGCTGCATTAACTAATTCTACACCTATCGTACTACTTTTGACTTCTGTTGCGATGGGAGCAACAAATGGAATTTCTATTTTGCTCTCGCAGGCAATAGGAGCTAGAAACGAACAAAAGAAAAAGAAAGTGATTTCTACGTCCTTTTGTATTGCAGTAATTTTTTCTTTGTTCATTACTTTTATTTTGGAATTGTTTTTGCCTGTTATATTAGCAGCATTAAATACGCCAGCGGAAACAATGAACATGGCAAGAGATTATTTATCAATTTACATTTTAGGTTACATAGCTGTATATCTTTACTTATATTTTACAGCGGTTCTTCGTAGTTTTGGAAATACAATATTTCAAGTGATTGCTATGCTTATATCGACAATTTTAAATATCGTTTTAGACCCTATTTTCATTCTTAAAATAGGATTTCATGGAGCTGCGATTGCGACATTACTCTCACAATCAATGTGTTTAATTTTTATGATTATTTATATTAAGAAACGAAATGTTTTTAAAATTTCATTTGCGGATTTTGATAAAAAAGAAATTATCCCACTAATAAAAAGTGCTGTACCATCTGTAATTCAGCAAAGTATTCCAGCAATTAGTACCACTTTTTTAACTTCGCTTGTCAGCACTTATAGTATTTCTGCCATTGCAGCATATGGCATTACAGGAAAATTAGAAACAATATTATTTTATCCTGCAATGGCATTTAATATGGTTTTGACTTCCATTGTTGGACAATGTATTGGTGCAAAAAGAGTTGACAGAGCAAAAGACTATTTAAAATTATCCTTGAAATATGGGATTACGGTTTTATTTATACTTTCAATTCTGATTATTATTTTTTCAAAACAATTAGCAGGCTTATTTGTTTCAAGCGACCCTGTAGCACAGATTGTAGAAGAATATTTCATTATTATTAGTATTGGATATGTATTAAATACCGTAACAAATTGTTATTTAGGCTGCTTGAATGGAATGGGAAAACCTACAAAGAGTATGATTTTGATGATTTTCTATTATTTAGTTGTTCGCATACCTTTAGCTTATGTTTTTTCATATATCGGGCTTGGTTTAAATGGTATATGGATTGCAGTTTTGATTAGCCATATAATCGCTTGTATTACAGCTATTTTAACTGGTACACACTCATTTAAGAAGAATATAAAAATGGAGGGTTAATTTCCCTCCACTTCCTTAGACTTGATGATTCCGTCAGCAACACTTTCCATGATAACTAAATCCTTATCGGAAAGGTTGTCAAGTTGCTTTTCCAACTGTCGTCTTCTGGTACTTTTATCCAGATCAGACACAGGCAGGAAAAATTCATCAACGGAAATATTGAGTAATGATACAAGGTCATAGAATACCTGTAAACTTGGGTGCTGCCCTTTGTTTTCAATATTTGTTAGATAACGTGGGTCAATTTCAATCATTGTTCCCACTTGTTCACGGGTTAGTCCCTGTTTCATA
>OGNF01001616.1_pt1 | contig 19933 bp, 18 predicted proteins | sample 1573321 | NCBI WGS metagenome assembly OGNF01 (sample SAMEA2581911, study PRJEB24529) | metagenome | biome: Human gut stool | place: China | collected 2011
GGGGCATGGTCGGCCCGGTGAGCCGCCGGTCGCGCGTGGCCAGCAGCGCCGGGATATCCTCCGGCTCGATCTTGCCGTAGGACGCATAGACCATCGTGCCGACGATGGCACGCACCATGTTGTACAAAAAGCCGTCGGCGCACACGGCGATGGAAATCATCGCCCCGTCACGCTCGGCACGGCACCAGTGCACCGTGCGCACGGTCGTGCGCGTCTCGGTGCCGACGGAGCGCACGGCGGCAAAGTCGTGCGTGCCCTCAAAGGCGCGGCCGGCGCGCTCGAGCCGCGCAAAGTCCAGCGGCTGGGGATAAAAGCAGACGCGGTGCTCCAAAAACGCATCGCGGATGCGGGAATTGTAGATCTGATAGACGTACTCTTTCTGAATGCATGAGCCGATGGCATTGAAGTCCTCCGGCGCTTCGACGGCATCGACCACGGCGATGTCCGCCGGGAGGCGGGCATTGACCGCGAGCGGTACGCGGTCGATCGGAATCGTGCAGTCGGTGCGGAAATTGGCACAGTAGCGCTTAGCGTGCACGCCTGCGTCCGTGCGGCCGCAGCCAACGACCTTGATCGGTTCGCCGCAGACCTTCGTGAGCGCACGCTCGAGCGTCTCGGCGACGGTGACGTCCGTTTTCTGCACCTGCCAGCCGTGATAGGCCGTGCCGTCATACTGCAGGCGCAGGGCGATGTTGCGCCTCACAGCCCGAACCTCGAGAGCACGATCATGCCGGCGAGCACGAGCGCGCCCCAGATCAGGGCGAGCGTATCGCGCCGACGCCACTCGAGCTGCTTCATGCGCGTGCGCCCTTCATCGCCGTGATAGCAGCGGCACTCCATGGCCACGGCCAGCTCGTCGGCACGGCGAAACGCCGACACGAACAGCGGCACAAGCAGCGGCAGCAGCGCTTTGGCGCGCTGGATGAGGTTGCCGGTCTCAAAATCCGCTCCGCGCGCTTTCTGCGCGGACATGATCTTGTCCGTCTCCTCAATGAGCGTGGGGATAAAGCGCAGCGCCATGGACATCATCATGCTCATCTCGTGCACGGGCACTTTGAGCTTTTTGAGCGGTCCGAAGAGGATCTCCATCGCGTCCGTAAGGGCGATGGGCGATGTGGTATAGGTCAGCAGGAACGTGCCCGCGATGAGCATTGTGATGCGCAGCACCATGAACACGGCGCGCACGAGACCCTCATAGGTGATCGTGATCTTCCAGAAGGACACGAGCTCCCGGCCGGGGGTGAAGAACATATTGAGCACGGCCGTGAGCGCGATGATGATCCACAGCGGCTTGAGACCGCGAAGAATGACCTTGAGCGGGATGCGCGAGAGCGCGATGCACACGCCCGTGACGACGAGCATGGCGGCGTAGGACACATAGCTCTCCGCCGTGAACAGCGCCGCGATATAGACGACCGTCATCAGCAGCTTGCAGCGCGGGTCGAGCCGGTGCACGATGCTCGTGCCGGGGAAAAACTGACCGAGGGTGACGTCTTTCAGCATACGCCCGCCTCCTTCCCGACGGTGAGCAGCGCATCTGTGAGCTGCTCAAGCGTGTAGATCGACGGCGGGAGCGCAACGCCCCGGTCGCGCAGCGCCTGCGCGATGCGCGCGCTCTGCGGCACGTCAAGGCCGATGTCGAGCAGCGCCTGCGTATGGGCAAAGACCTCCGCCGGCGCGCCGTCAAAGACGACGTGCCCGTCGTGAAAGACGATGAGCCGGTCGGCAATGCGCGCGGCATCGTCCATGCTGTGCGTGACGAGCAGGACGGCCGAGCCGGTCTCGCGGCGGTAGGCCGCGATGTTTTCGAGCACGCCGCGGCAGCCTGCAGGATCGAGCCCGGCGGTGGGCTCGTCGAGAATGAGCACTTTGGGACGCATGGCGATCACGCCCGCGATGGCGATGCGGCGCTTTTGTCCGCCGGAGAGCTCGAGCGGCGAGCGCTCAAACAGCGACTCGTCCACGCCGGCAAAGCGCGCCGCTTCACGCACGCGCTCATCGACCTCCTCGGCAGAGAGGCGGGCGTTTTTCGGGCCGAAGGCGATGTCCTTATACACCGTCTCCTCAAAGAGCTGGTGCTCGGGGTACTGAAAGACGAGCCCGACCTGAAAGCGCACGTCGCGCGTGGCCTCCTTGCTGCGGTGGATATCCTGCCCGTCGAAGTACACGGTGCCGGACGTCGGCGCGATCAGACCGTTGAGGTGCTGGATGAACGTGCTTTTGCCGGAGCCCGTGTGGCCGATGATGCCCACGAACTGTCCGGCGGGAATGTCAAGATGAATATCGTCGATGGCGACTTTTTCAAAAGGTGTCCCGGCGCTGTAAACGTGCCGGAGGTGATCCACCCGGATGATTGGCGTCATAATTTCGTTTCCTTTATCGGTGAAGATCGGTAGTTACTTTTTCAGGGCGGCGGCGACGGCATCGGCGCAGTCCGAGACCGTGAGCGCGTCGATCGGCACGTCCATGCCGTGGGCGCGCAGCGCATCGAGCAGCCGCACCGTGACCGGCGCGGTGAGCCCCTCTTTTTGCAGCAGGTCGACCTGCGAAAAGACCTGCTTCGGCGCACCGTCGGCAACGACAGCGCCGTTGGAGAGCACGATCACGCGGTCGGCGCCGACACACTCCTCCATATGGTGCGTGATGAGCACGACCGTGATACCCTGCTCCCGGCAGAGCTTTGTCGCCGTATCGATCACCTCACGCCGGCCGGACGGGTCGAGCATGGCCGTCGGCTCGTCGAGCACGATGCACTTGGGCTGCATGGCGATGACGCCCGCGATGGCGACGCGCTGCTTTTGCCCGCCGGAGAGCAGGTGCGGCGCGTGCAGGCGAAAGTCATACATACCGACCTGCCTGAGGGCGGCATCCACGCGCGCACGGATCTCCTGCGGCGGCACGCCGAGGTTCTCGGGCGCGAAGGCCACGTCATCCTCGACGACGTTTGCGACGATCTGGTTATCGGGGTTTTGAAAGACCATGCCCACCGTGGCGCGCACGGGCAGGAGGTTATTCTCGTCCGCCGTGTCCATACCGTCAACGTACACCTTGCCGCCGGTCGGCAGCAGGATGGCGTTGAAGAGCTTGGCCAGCGTGCTCTTGCCCGAGCCGTTATGCCCGAGGATGGCCACGAACGAGCCGCGCGCGATCTCGAGCGAGAGGTCGCCGAGCGTGGGCTGCTCCTCGCCGGGGTAGGTATAGGTCAGATGTTCGGTTCGTAAGATCGGTTCCATGGTGTTCCTTTCCGCTCAGCGCTCCCAGCGGCAGGTCGCCCCGCACGGCAGCGCGAGACCGGACGCCGTGACCGGCAGACCCAGCTCCTGCGATTCGCTGCGGCCGCCGAAGCGCCGGGTGAAGATGCTCTCCGAGAGATACGTGAGCACCGACGGGCTCAGACCCGTGGTGTAGGAATTGATGATGACAAAGAGCGGATCGTCCGACAGCACGCCGGACACCAGCTCCACAAACGGCCAGAGGTTCGTCTCAAGCTTCCAGACTTCGCCGCCCGGACCGCGCCCATAGCTCGGCGGGTCCATGATGATGGCGTCATAGCGGCGGCCGCGGCGGATCTCCCGCTCGACGAATTTGGCGCAGTCGTCCACGATCCAGCGGATCGGCCGGTCGGCCAGACCGGAGGCGGCGGTGTTTTCCTTGCCCCAGGCGACCATGCCCTTCGCCGCATCCACATGGCACACGCTCGCCCCGGCGGCCGCGCACGCGACCGTGGCCGCGCCCGTGTAGCCGAAGAGGTTGAGCACCGAGATCGGGCGTCCGGCCGCGCGGATCTTCGCCATGGCGTAGTCCCAGTTGGCGGCCTGCTCGGGGAAGATGCCCGTGTGCTTGAAGTTCATGGGCTTGACGCGGAAGGTCAGCTCCCGATAATGGATGTCCCAGCTCTGCGGGAGCGTGCGCTTGTCCCAGCTGCCGCCGCCGGTATGGCTGCGGCTGTAGCGCCCGTCGGCCGTGCGCCAGCGCGGGTCGGTGCGCGGCGTCTCCCAGATGGCCTGGGGGTCCGGGCGCACAAGGGTATACTTGCCCCAGCGCTCGAGCTTTTCGCCGCGCGAACAGTCGAGCACCTCAAAGTCCTGCCAAGAATCCGAAATCCACATAGCTGCTCCTCTTGTCCGGCGGTGGGAACGCGCAGTTCCAGTGTGCGCCGGAATGGTGATACTTAGACAGTGTATTATAGCATTAAGTGCCGCAATGGTCAATGTGTCCGGGGTGTGCATGGCGGCGGTAATTGTAAACAAACCATAAAATACACGGACAAAAAACATCCCGTCCGAACAAAGCGGACGGGATGCAAGCGTGTCAGCGCTCAGCGCCGGCGGCTGCCGGCAGGATCGCGGTCAAATTCGCGCAGGGTCTCGCGCGTCAGCGCACGGCGGCGCGCCTCCTCCGCCTCCATCTGCGCGCGGCGGCGGCGACGGCGCTCGGCCTCGATCTGCTTACGGCGGCGCACCAGCCACAGAATGTAGCCGACCAGCGCCAGCACGATCGCCAGCAGGATGACGAGCACGATGGGGTTGGTGAAAAACGCGGCCAGATGCCCCGCGATATAAGCGCCCTTGGACACGGCGACATCGACCGCGGCGACGAGCTTGACCGTGCCGTAGACCGTGCCGTTACAGGTCACCGTGAGCTCGCCGACCTCGTCCCCCGCCTTGATGGGTGCTTCAAGCGGCTTACCGTCGCGCTCGGAGTAGAGCGTGACCTGCTGCTCGAACTGCGGCGCGCCGTCACTGTCGGCGGCAGGCAGCACGGCCGAAACCGTCTGCGCCGGACGGACCGTGACGCTGTCGCCGTCGCGCCCGTAGCGCACGGGCACCTCGCAGATCAGATCGCCGGCGCTCACGATCGCCCGCCAGCCATAGTGGGAGAACACCCAGCGATAGGCCGTGAGCGTGTCGGAAAAGCTGCCGAAATCCGTCGTGCCGTTGGCGCGGGCCGTACCCTTGCCGCCGAGCACGATGCACAGCAGACGCACACCGTCCTTCTCCGCCGTGGAGATGAGGCAGTAGCCCGCGGCATCCGTGTGACCGGTCTTGACACCCTTGGCATATTCATAATAATAGCCGCGGTACATCGGTGAATCGGGATTGATGAGACCGTTCGTGTTCGAGAGCGTGCGCTCCTCGGACAGGTTCGTGGCCGGGACGGTATGCTTGACCGTGTTGCAGATCGTGGCAAAGAGCTCGTGGCTGAGCGCTTCCTTCGTGATGCGGTAAAGATCGTGCGCCGTGGTATAGTGATCGTCCTTCGGCAGGCCATGGGGATTGGAAAAGTGCGTGCCGGTGCAGCCGAGCTCCTGCGCGCGCGCATTCATGCGCTCCACGAACGCCGAGATGCTGCCGCAGACATACTCCGCGACGACGTTGCACGCCTCATTCGCCGAGGAGATCATGGCGCAGTAGAGAAAGTCCTCAAACGTCATGGTCTCGCCGACCTTGATGTCGGCATTGCTCGCACCATCGACCATGTCGGCATTGCAGTCGGCATAAGCCGTGACAGAGTCGGAGAGCTTGACATCGCCGCGCTCCACCGCCTCGACCGCGAGCAGCAGCGTCATGATCTTCGTCAGGCTCGCGGGATAGGCCTTGGCGTCGATGTTGCGGGTATAATAATACTGGCCGCTGTCCTCGTCGACGAGCATGACGTAGTTGGCCTGCAGCTTTTCATCGAGCGCGGTCTTGACCGCATCGCTGCCGAGGACATAGCTGCCCTCCTGCGCCTGCACCATGCTCTGCGGCGCACCGCCGGACGCGGTGCTTGCAGTGGGCTCGGGGGATTCCGCCGCGTCGGACGCGGTGTTTTTCGCGGCGAACACCGGGAAGGCCGCCGTCAGCAGCAGGCAGACGATGAGCAGCAGCGGCAAAATACGATATTTTTTCATATCTTTCTCCATAGAACTATGATATAATGGAATATCCGGCCGGAGACGGCGCAGCCGCACGTCCGGGGCAAAAGCGATATCTTGACTCATTATAATAATTCCGACGGCGAAAAGCAAACCATTTCCGCGAAAAGACTCGAAACGGAGGATCTGCGATGAAAATTCTGGTTGTGGACGACGAAAAGACCATCGTCAAGGGCATCAAATTCAACCTCGAAAACGAGGGCTATCAGGTCGACGTGTGCTACGACGGCGAGACCGCCGTGGACATGGCGCGCCACGGCGAATACGCCGTGATCCTGCTCGATCTCATGATGCCGAAGCTCGACGGGCTCGGCGCGTGCCAGCAGATCCGGCAGTTTTCCACCGTGCCGATCATCATGCTCACCGCCCGCAGCGAGGACGCGGACAAGCTCATCGGCTTTGAATCCGGCGCGGACGACTACATCACCAAGCCCTTCAACATCCTTGAGCTCAAGGCGCGCATCCGCGCGCTCATCCGCCGCTCGAGCATGGCGCCCGCAGCACCTGCCGAGCCGGACAGCGGCAAGCTCGTGCGCGGTCACATCGAGATCGACCCCGAGCGCCGCAGCGCACACCGCTTCGGTCAGAACGTGGAGCTGACGCTCAAGGAGTTTGACCTCATCGAGCTGCTCATGCGCAACCCCGGCAAGGTCTACTCGCGCGAACAGCTGCTCGATCTCGTGTGGGGCTATGACTATCAGGGCGATATCCGCACCGTGGACGTGCACATCCGCCGCCTGCGCGAAAAGCTCGAGCGTAACCCCGCCGCCCCCGAATACATCATCACGAAGTGGGGCGTGGGCTACTACTTCGCCGAGGCCTGACGGATGGAGAGACGTCTGTTTCGCATCCGGCTGCCGCGCAAGCTGATATCGAGCGTGCAGTTTCGCTTCGCCGTGACGTTCACGGCGCTCGTGGCGATCCTGCTCGCACTCATCAACACCTACCCCACGCGCGCCTCGCGCGACATCGTGTTCGCCGAAAAGCAGAGCGCGCTCACCAACCGCGCCGCCGTCGTGTCCTCCTCCCTGTCGCTGCTCGACAATCTCACGCCGGACAACACCCGGCAGGTGCTCGCGCTGCTCGATCTGCGCGACCTGACGCGCATCGTCGTGACCGACAGCACGGGGCTGGCCGTGTATGACTCCGCGGCCGAAAACAACATCCGCGGCAAGTACACGCTCTATCCCGAGCTCGTGCGCGCACTCGACGGACAGGCCGTGTTCTACTCGCACTACACGAGCGAGGCGTTTCTCAGCCGCGCGGCCATGCCCGTCATGAGCAGCGGCAAGACCGTCGGCGCGGTGTACGTGTGCGAGAGCGACAGCGAGCGCGCCGCGCTCATCGGCAACATCCAGCGCCGCCTCGCAACCATCACGATCGGCATCGGCGCGGCCGCGCTCGTGGTGCTGTGGTTTTCGATCAAGATGCTCACGCGGCGCATCACGCAGCTTGCCGACGGCGTGCGCACCGTGCAGCGCGGCGACTACAGCTTTCGCCTGACGCTTGCGGGCGATGACGAGCTGACCGAGCTCGGGCGCGAATTCAACAACCTCACCGAGCGCCTCGAGACGACCGAGGCACAGCGCCGCCGGTTCGTGTCCGATGCATCGCACGAGCTCAAGACGCCGCTGGCGTCGATCCGCCTGCTGTCGGACAGCATCTCGCAGAGCGCGGACATGGACAGCGAGACGATGCGCGAATTCGTGACCGACATCGGCAGCGAGGCCGAGCGCCTGCAGCGCACGACCGAGAAGCTGCTCGACCTGTCGCGCCGCGACGACGGCGTGCAGTCGGACGTGACGGTCGTCGACCTGCAGCAGGCCGTGCACGGGACGCTGCATCTGCTGCGCCCGCTGGCGGCCAAGAGCGACGTGACGCTCACGTGTCTCATGAGCGACGGCGCGACCGTGCGCGCATCGGAGGACGACATTTACCACATCGTCTTTAACCTCGTGGAAAACGCCATCAAGTATAACCTTCCGGGCGGGAGCGTGACCGTGCGCGTCGAGACGCACGATGCACAGAGCATCCTGTCCGTGACCGATACCGGCATCGGCATCCCGGAGGCCGACCGCCCGAACATCTTCAACCGATTCTACCGCGTGGACAAAGCGCGCTCGCGCGAGCACGGCGGCAGCGGGCTCGGCCTGTCGATCGTGCACGATGCGGCCGCGCTCTACGGCGGCACCGTGACCGTGGACGGCGTGGAGCCGCACGGCACGCGCTTTACCGTGACATTTCCGCGCGCAGAGGCGGACAACGCGCCCGAGGCGCAAAAGGAGGTGCCGGAGACATGAGGCGATGGCTTTCCCTGCTGCTGGCAGGCCTGCTTGCGCTCGGCTGCGCGGGCTGTGCAAGGCGGCAGACCGTAACGGTATACCGCATCGAGACCGGCGGAACGGCCCTGCTGCACCCAGAGACGGTCAGCGTGCCCAGCGGCACGGACCCGATGCAGGCTGCGCTCGACGCGCTCGGCGCGAAGCCGGGCGACAGCACGTGCACAAACCCCGTGCGCGACTGGCTGACGATCGACGGCAGCCGCATCGACGATGACGGCACGCTCTGGCTGACGGTGACGGCGACGGAGACGGCGAGCGGCATCCTGCGCACGCAGGCGCTGGCCTGTCTGGTATTGACGTGCACGGCGCTCGACGGCGTGACAGCCGTCGGGCTTACCGAGGCGGACGGCGACGTGCTGCACGCGCCGATGACCGCCGCCGATCTTGCCCTGACAGACCCCGCCACAGGCACACCATAACAAACCACATTCCACGGAGGTGCATATCCATGCCCAACAACATTGCCCGCATCCAGCGCGCGCTGAGACAGGCGCATCTGGACGCCATCCTGCTCACCAACGAAAACGACCGCCGCTTTGCCACCGGCTTCCCGTCCTCGGACGGCACGGTGATCGTGACGGTGCATCAGGCATTTTTCATCACCGACGCCCGCTACATCGAGGCCGCAAACGCCGCACTGACCGGCATCGCACAGGTGCTGCTGTGCTCGCGCGAGGCGCCGATGCGCACGCTCGTGCAGGGCATTTTGCGTGAGGCAAACGTGCAGCTGCTCGGCGCAGAGGAGCAGACGACGAGCTACGCCGAATTCACGGCCTACGAGCAGCTGCTCGGGCTCAAGCTCCAGCCGGCACAGAGCATCCTGCGCACCCTGCGCGCAGCCAAGCAGCCGGAGGAACTGGCGATGATGTATCAGGCACAGCAGATCACGGACGAGACGTTTGCGCAGATCTGCACCGTCATCCGTCCCGGCATGACCGAGCGCGAGATCGCGGCCGAGCTCATTTACCGTATGCTGCGCCTCGGCGCGGAGGGCACGAGCTTTGACCCCATCGTGCTCACCGGTCCGAACACGAGTATGCCGCACGGCGTGCCCGGCGACCGGCGCGTGGCCGAGGGCGACTTCGTGACGATGGACTTCGGCTGCCGCAAAAACGGCTACTGCTCGGACATGACGCGCACCGTCGCCGTCGGTATGCCGAGCGACGAGATGCGCACCGTATACCAGACCGTGCTCGATGCGCAGCTGGCCGGCATCGCCGCCGCGAAGGCCGGCGTGACCGGCGAACGTGTGGACGCCGCCGCGCGCAAGGTCATCAGCGACGCCGGCTACGGCGACTACTTCGGGCACAGCTTCGGGCACAGCCTCGGTCTTGACATCCACGAGCACCCCATCGCCGCGCCCGGCGCGCACGCAAAGCTGCCGGAGCACACCGTCATCTCCGCAGAGCCCGGCATCTATCTGCCCGGAAAATTCGGCGTACGCATCGAGGATGTGCTGCATCTGACGGCCGATGGGGCGGAAATTCTCACGCGAAGCCCGAAAAATCTGATCATTCTGTAAATATCCGCTTGTCAAACCAGACAATATCGTGTAAACTATATAAGATTTTTGATTCTAATTATTCTTGAGGAGGATTCCTATATGATTACAGCAGGCGATTTCCGCAACGGTGTTACGTTCGAGATGGACGGCCAGGTCATGCAGGTCGTCGAGTTCCAGCACGTCAAGCCCGGCAAGGGCGCGGCCTTTGTGCGCACGAAGATGAAAAACGTCATCACCGGCGCCGTGACCGAGACGTCCTTCAACCCCACCGCCAAGTTCGAGAGCGCCACCATCGACCGCAAGACGATGGAGTACAGCTACAACGACGGCAACCTCTACTACTTCATGGATCCCGAGACCTATGATCTCGTCCCCATCGACGAGAGCGCCCTCGGCAGCAACTTCCGCTTCGTGAAGGAGAACATGGAGTGCACCATCAGCTCCTACAAGGGCAAGGTGTTCCAGGTCGAGCCGCCCACGTTCGTCGAGCTCGAAGTGGCCGAGACCGATCCGGGCTTTGCCGGCAACACCGCCACCAACGCCACCAAGCCCGCTACGCTGGAGACCGGCGCTGAGATCAAGGTGCCGCTGTTCATCAACCCCGGCGACCGCATCCGCGTCGACACCCGCGTGGGCGAGTATCTCGAGCGCGCAAAGGGCTGAGAAAACCGTGCATAAAAAAGACGCTGCCTCCGGCAGCGTCTTTTTTTAGACTGTCAAAAAGTATTACTTTTTGACAAAGGGGTTTGCGGCCTGTCTGCAGCGTCTTTTTTCTTTGCAGCAGCAGCGCGCCGGCTCGAAAGAGCCGGCGCGCTGCGCATTGCTGTCCGTTTTTACTGCGCGCTCTCCGCTTCCGCGGCGGCGGCAGCGGCGGCGTTGGCCGCGTTCACATCATGATCCAGATCCTTGATGAAGCAGCGGCGGCGCTTGTGCTGCTCCTTGTCGAGGCGCTTCCACTGTGCAAGGATGTGGTCGTTTTTCTCGAGCATGGGGCCGGTCTCGGCAAACTGCACGCCGTGGCGGTTGCAGCTCTGGCAGACGTGGTCCATCATGACGGCGTTGATGCCCTCGGTCTGCAGGTCCGGCCGCACGGCCGTGAGCAGCATGATGAGCGTGTCGCCGTGGTGCAGGTCATTGAGCACGCCCGCCCAGCCGAATGGGAACAGGCGGCCGTCGGAGTGCTTGAGCGCGACCGAGGGGTCGAGCGTCGTGACACCGAAGGCGACGAGGTTTTCCTGCTCATCGAGCACGAAGCATACAAACTCCGGATCGACGAGCGGGATGAACTTTTTGGCATAGCGCTCGATCTGCGCGTCCGAGAGCTCCACGACGCCGTAGAGCGGCGCGTAGGCCGCATTGATGAGCTCAAAGACCTGACGGACGTAAGGACCGTATTCGCTCTTGTGATGCAGCGTGGCCACGTGCAGGTTCTTGCGCTTGAGGATGTACTGCGAGAGCTTGTGCAGGCGCTCGGCCTCCATTCCGCCCGGTTCGGGCACGGCAATGCGGTATTCGATCCAGTCGACGTCCTTGCGGTAGCCGAGGCGGGTCAGATGCTCGGGATAATACGCCGCGTTGTAGTACGTGAAAAACAGGCTGCGGCGGTCAAAGCCGTCGACGAGCATACCCTCGCGGTCACAGTCCGTGAAGCCGAGCGGGCCGTGCACCTGATCGCAGCCCTTCTCACGTGCCCAGCGCTCGACCGTGCCGAAGAGCGCCGCCGAGACCTCGGAATCGTCCACAAAGTCCACCTGACTAAAGCGCATACAGTGCGTTCCGAACTTTTCGTTGGCCTTGTGGCTGAGGATCGCGCCGATGCGGCCGACGATCTCCCCGTCGCGCCGCGCAAGCCAGCAGCGCGCCTCGCAGTAGTCGAACGCGGGGTTCTTGCCCGGGGTCCAGTCATCGAGGTCGTCACCGTAAAACGAGGGGATATAGTTCGGGTTGTCGGCATAGAGCCGGTTGGGATACTGCATAAACTGGCGCAGCTCGTGCCTGGTCGTGACCTCGGTCACGACGACCGGGCTGTGCTTTTCAAACCTTTGCATGGGTCAATCTCCTTATAAAAACAGTGACCAGCCGGAGTCTGATCTGGCGATAGTATAGCGCGCCGCGCGGCGAATTTCAACCTTTGTGTGCGCGCTTGTCTGCCCAATCTCCGCCGTTCGACACGAAAAAGTCCCCGGAGGCTGCCTCCGGGGACGGGATCGCTGCGTTTTTACAAGAGCTCAGGATACCAGTCGTTGATCGCGTCCACGATCTCTTTGGCCTTGCCCTCCTGACAGATGTCGAGGATCTGAGATGCAAGATCGAGACCCCAGTGGATGAATGCATTTGTATACATGGTTCTTTACCCCTTTCTTTGCGTTCCGTCACGACACACACATTTTCGCGGCGGATGGTTGGCGGCAATACCGGTTCATGTATATTTTACGCGCATTGCACCCTATGTCAAGCGCCGCGGCCATACAAACGCGCACGCAGCAGAGAAAAACGCATTTCCTGCCGGTTTCTTAGCGGAGTCCTGACAGGTTTCCTATGCTTTTCCTATTTGCCGACTTGCGCAACGCACGCAAATCGGCTATAATAAACGGTGCGTTCGTTCCGGGATGAACGGGCGCAGTCGAGCGTGCAAAGGGGGGATGGCACATGAAATGCCGGGAATGCAACGCGGAGCTGCCACATGGCGCACACCGATGCCGGCAGTGCGGACGACCGGTCCTGCATGAAAAGATCTGGCGCAACAAGCGTCTGCGCACGCTGCTCATCGGGATCGTCATCGTGCTCGCCGCCGTCGGCATGGGGTTTGCCGTTGTCGCCTCACAAGACGCCGCCGTCAACCGCAGCGTCAAGGACGCCATCTGCAACTTCCAGTTCGACACCGCCGAGACCCGGCGGCGCGACATCAAGCTCTTTCCCGCAGGCGACAACGACCTGCGCACGGAGATCATCCGCACCGGGCGGCTCTATCAGGCCGGACAGTACACGCAGGCGCTGATGTACATCGACGATCTGTACGAAAACCACACCGACAGCGAGCTGCTGGTCTACAGCGGTGTGCTCGACGCCATGGAGGCCAAGAGCCTGCCGCAGATCTACGCCGCGGCCGCAAACGACTACAGCGCACAGGATTATCAGACCGCGCTGGCCGAATACACCGTGCTCGCCGAGCGCAACTATTCCGACAGCACCAAGCGCCTGTTTCTCACAAACGCCCACCTGTGCAACAGCGTAGGGCAGCTTGCGCTCGCAGCCGATCTGACCAACGCGCAGGCGGCGCAGAAGCTGCTGGATCTCGTCGGCTTTTCCGACACGAACCAGATCCTCATGAGCAACGACAGCTACGCACGGGTGTTCCTGTCCGGAAGCTGGAGCAGTGACGCGGGCGAGCTGACCGTGTCCGACGAGGGTGTGACCTGTTCCCTGCCCGGTCTCGGCGAAAAGGACTGCGTCATCCGCGGCAACGCCATCTACGACAGCGCAGATGAGGGCGCTGTGGCGTTCTACCGCTTCTCCGTGCTCAACAGCCGCATGATGATCGCCGATGCCGTCGGCGACGGACGCGCCTACACCATGTTCCGGCAATGACCATGACCGATATCCGCACCCTGCAGCGTGAGATGCTGCAGGGTGCTTTTTGCGCTTTCTCGCCCATTTTTGAGCAGAGCGGTGGCAAGTGCTACTTGCCAAGCCCGGCTTTGTTCCGTATAATGAATTTGGTGGATTTGGAATACAAAACTACAAAATTGGGAGGAAAAAACATGAAAAAACGCATCATCAGCCTGCTGCTGTGTCTGGTTTTGATCGTGTCGCTCATGCCGGCTGCGGCCGCGGCGAACACGAGCGACAGCAAGACCGTCACGGTGCGCTACGCCTCCGGTCACGGAGTGGATACCCATGACTACGCGGCAACCTTTACCTACAGCGACGAGCTGTTCACCAAGAGCGGCTACACCTACCGGCAGGATCTCGCGGAGATGTCCCTGGGGCTCGCCTTCGCGGCGTTTTCCAGCAAGGACTCCGAAAAAGAGGACCATCTGGCTACCGGCAACCGCAACTTCATCTCGCTGGCCCAGCAGTGCGGCTTTGAAAACATCCGCTCCAACAAGTGGATGACCCAGCCGGCCGAGACCGACTCGATCGGCATCAACTGCGCCAGCAAGACCATCCGCGACAACGGCGGCCAATACACCCTCATCGCCGTCGGCGTGCGCGGCAACAACTACCACGCTGAGTGGGGCGGCAATGCGCGCCTCGGCGCCTCCGGCGAGCACACGGGCTTCGCCATGGGCCGCGATCAGGTGCTCGACTACCTGCGCGCATACATCGCCGAGACCGGCATCACCGGCCGCGTGAAGCTCTGGATCAGCGGCTACAGCCGCAGCGCGTCCGTGGCCAACATGGTCGGCGGTATGCTTGACGATGGCTACAGCCTCGGCGCGCGCGTCAGTCTCAGCCCGCACGACCTGTACTGCTACTGCTATGAGCCGCCCATGGGCGCGACCAAGGACGAAGTGCAGGGACGCGTGTATGAAAACATCCACAACATCGTCAACGCCAACGACCTCGTGACCTACGTCGCATTCGACAGCTGGGACTTTGCCCGCTACGGCGTTGACCGCGTCGTACCGACGAAGGGCGACGCAAACTACCTCAACTACAAGGCGAAGATGCTCAACGAGTTCTACCGCATCCCGAACAACGGCGGCAACATCTACTGGCCCGACCACTTCCAGGCGTGGGGCATCGACCCGAAGGACATCACGAGCGGCGACCTCGGCAAGATCTTCAAGGTCAACATGACGCAGGAGGAATTCTACGTCGACCTGTGTGAGGCGATCACGACGTGCCTCGTCTCCTCGCGGCAGGACTACGCCGACAATCTGCAGGATTACCTCATCGCGCTGCTCGGCGACATCTTCGGCGCTGCCGACCGCGACACCTCCGGCGTGGCAGAGAGCTTTGCCAAGAAGGTGCAGGACAACGCCAAGAAGCTCTTCTACTCGCTGACCATCCCCGGTATGCTCAAAAACGGTACCGCCGTTAAGCTCCTCACCGAGTATATGGTCGAGGCGCTCAAGGAAAACGGCATCGTGACCTATGACCTCGACGGCATCCGCGACGCGTTTGCAACGCTCGTGCCGCGCCTGTCCAGGATGGCGCTCAAGTACCCCGGCACGACGATGACGCTGCTGGCGAACCTGCTCGTGATCATGAGCGCACATTTCGGCGAGGCGTGTCTTGCCTGGATGCGCTGCCTGTCGGACACGTACATGACCAACAAGCAGCGCGTCAGCTACGCGGGACTGTTTGACGACGTGGCCGCAAGCGCGTGGTACGCGCCGGGCGTGGACTACGTCAAGTACGGCCGGCTCATGGCCGGCACCGGCAACAACCGCTTTGCGCCGGATGCGCAGATGACCCGCGCCATGTTCGTGCAGGTGCTCTACGCGCTGGAGGGTGCACCGTCCGTCAGCGGCATGAGCTGCCCGCTGACAGATGCCGGCGGCGACTGGTACACCGACGCCGTCATCTGGGCATACAACGCGGGCGTGGCAGCGGGCGTATCGGCAACGAAGTTTGCGCCGAACGAGCCGCTCACGCGCGAGCAGCTCGTGACGATGCTCTACGGCTACGCGAGCCGCAGCGAGCAGCTTACCGGCGGCGCGGGCGCGCTGTCCGCCTACCGGGATCAGGCGAGCATTTCGCCTTGGGCGCGCGAGGCAATGGCCTGGGCCGTGAGCGCAGGCGTCATCTGCGGCACGTCCGCCGCCACGCTCTCGCCGCAGAAGATCGGCACGCGCGCAGAGGTCGCAACCGTGCTGATGGGATTTTGCGAACAGTAAACCGGACAATCAAAAAGCGCTCGGGCGAAATGCCCGAGCGCTTTTGCGCGATCATATCGTGGTTTTATGGGATCATTGCTGCGCGGCGGCGGCTTTCGCGCTGCGGCAGTTGGCACGCAGCACCGGCATGAGCGCCGTGAGCGCGATGTCAAGCTTGCGGGAATAGTCCCCCTCCATGCCGTTGTTGATCCAGTCGATGAGCATACCGAACATCATGTCCGTATACATACGGATGATCGCCTCGAGATCCTCGGGCGCGATGTCCATGTTCTGCGCATAGCGCGTGATGACCTGACGGGCATAGTAATCGCTCGTCTCCCACGTGAAGCGCTCCAGCTCTTCCTTGCCGTAGCCGTGGTAGATATTCAGGATGGCCTGACGGTCGTTCGAGAGGTTCGACGCGAGCGTCAAAAAGCCCTCGCGCATGGTCTCGAAATTGCCGTTCGTGTTCAGAAAGTGCTGCACGCGCAGCTCAAACACATACTGCGTGAGCACGTACACATCCGTGAAATAATAGTAGAACGTCTTGCGGCTGCAGCCAACGGCATCCGTGATCATCTTGACCGTGATGCGGTCGATCGTGTAGTCGTTGAGCAGACGCAGATAGGCGTCCGCAAGCGCCGTGCGCGTCCGATTCTGCTTCATGAAGTGTGCCTCCGTTTCGCTGCCGGCAGAAACCGGCGCTGGTTATTTGGAACGCTCTTATAGTAACCCACCTGTCACCATAATTCATTGGCCATTCTGCTGATATTGTAACGTTTTTGCACACTTTTCGGAACTTTTCTACTCGTTTGTCCGATTTTTCAGGGGTCCAGCTCGCCCTGAAGCTCACAGGTGCGCATCATAATGGTGGCCAACTGCGCGCGGGCGGCGCCGGAGTTCGGGCTCAGCGTCGCGGCGCTCGTGCCGCTGATCAGGCACATGGAGACCGCCCAGGTCATGGCGGGATACGCCCACTCGGGGACTTCGCTCCAGTCGGTATAGCCGCCGATCGGGCGCGGACGGATGCCCTTTTCCGGACCGTAGGCACGGTAGAGCATCGTGACGAGCTGCGCGCGCGTGAGGCAGGCGTTGGGGGCAAAGTGCGTATTGTCCACGCCGGCGACGACCTGGTTTGCATATGCCCAGCGCACGGCGTTGGCATACCAAGTGCCCGGCTTGACGTCCTCAAACGGCATCTCCGGCAGCTCGGACACATCCGGCTTGCCGGCCATGCTGTAGAGGATGGAGACGAGCATGGCGCGCGTCGTCATGCCGTTGGGGTCGAACAGACCGTCTCCGATACCGCTCATGAGACCGAAGAGCACGCAGTAGTCAATGCCCTTGTGCGCCCAGTGACCGGCGGAGACCATGTCATCAAACGCGCTGCCGGCGCAATACTTGTCGCCGACACAGGGGTCGGGGATCTTGGCGGTCTCGGTCTTGCCGCAGACGGAGCAGGTGCGCTCCATGTGCACGGTGCCGTCTTCCGTCGTGATCGCAGTCCAGGTGCTCCAGTGATGCACGGGATAGTAATACTGCACGGCCTCGGTGACACGCTCACTGCCCTTGAAGTAGTTGACGGTGCTGCCGTTGGTGAGCGTCATGGTATAGATCGTCTTGTAGGCCGGGTCGAGCACGCGGTATTCCGTGTCCGAGACCTGACCGATGATCATGACATAGTGACCGTTGGCCGAATAGCTGTTGAGATGGATGATCGGCGGGCTGTAATTGCCCTCGCCGCCGACATAGCGCGAAATGGCCTCGGCAAGCGAGGTCTTGTTATAGGTCGCGCCGCTGAAGCCGACGTCCTCCGGCGTGGTGGCAAAGGGGCTGCCGTAATGTCCGCGGCTGCGCCAATAGTCGCCGAGCGCGCCGGGCGTAGCGTCGATGCCGAGGTAGGACAGCGCCATGGAGATGCACGCCGTAAAGCACTCGTGGTTGGCATAGCTGACATAGCTGCCCCAGTAATCGGCGCAGAACTGATCCGTGTAGGACGGCACCTGCGAGATATAGCGCACGGTGCCCGCTTTCACGTCTGAATTTTTCGCATATTCCACGCTCGCATACGGCGCGGCATCGACCCGGCTGGCCGCCGCGGCGCCCATCGTCAGGCAGGGCAGCAGCCCCGCAAGCAGGCACAGCGTCAGCGCCAGGCTGAGGATTCGTTGCTTCATATCGTACTTCCTTTGTTCCGGATTTTGAATGAGCGTTAACATAACACGCATACACAGATGCATATTTTACACCAAGTGTTACGAGATTGCAACCTTTTTTGCTTTCCTTTCCAGCAAGCGTGGGGCGCAGCGCCGGATTTTCGCCGAATCTGACGCGCAAAGTGGGGGCGCGGAGAAAAGAGTCAAAATCTGGTTTTTGCATTATGTCAACCTAAACGTCGGACATTCCCGGACTTTTGGCACGAGACGGCAACATCGGCATCCGCGAAAAACGGAAGTTTAGATAATTGTTCACTTGACATATATGCAAATGCATAATAAAATGGAAATAGAAGGGGTGCGCACCGCGCGGCATAGATACGGCCGCCGAAAACCCGCACGGCTGCCGTAAAAGACATCCGTATGAAGAATTATGTAAACCGTTTGCCTAAAGCGAGGCGAGGTCAGCAGATGGGTGTGGGTACAGCCGGCGGCGCGGTCAGCGGGCGCTCGGCGGCTGGGTGGGTGCTCGCGGTCGGGCAGGCGCTCGGCGGCTGGGTGGGTGCTCGCGGTCAGCGGGCGCTCGGCGGCTGGGCGGGTGCTCGCGGTCAGCGGGCGGAAAAACACAAAAGGAGGATGGTACATGGGACAGGAGACGAACGCGGCGCTGCGGCGCAAGCTGCGCACGCAGCGCGCGGCCTATGAGGAGCTGCTGGGGCTCGCGGGCGCGATCATGGCGGCGCTGTGTGTGCGCCGGGGCGACGGCGGCACACTGCGGCTGCCGAAGCAGGATGTGCACGACGCGCTCACGCGCTATGAATTCGCAGCGGCAGCCGAGGGCGAGGACTACGTGCTCTCATACCGGGAGCGCGGGACATGATGGATCTTGAGGACGAAAAGGTGCGCATCCTCGAGCAGTTGGCCGAGATGGCAGCCGACACGACCGTGAAGCCGGAGCTGCGGCTCAAGGCGGCGGGGATGGTGCTCGGTCAGGCGAGCGAAAAAGACGCCGGCGAGACAGAGCCGCAGGTGCTGCGCTTTGAGGGCGCGCTCGAGCAGTGGAGCCGGTGAGGTGGCGCGATGGCACGCAAAAACGAACCCTATATTTATAAGGTGCTGCGGCGCGAGACGCCGAGTCCGCGCCAGCAGGAATTTTTCCGAGCGGAGGCGGCGAATGTCGCCTACGGCGGGGCGCGCGGCGGCGGCAAGAGCTGGGCCATGCGGCGCAAGCTCGTCATGCTCGCCATGCGCTACCCGGGTCTGAAGCTCCTGCTGCTGCGCCGGACGCTGTCGGAGCTGCGCGCAAACCACATCCTGCCGCTGCAGCGGGAGCTTGAGGGATACGCCGCGTGGAGCAGCACCGAGCGCGCGTTTCGCTTTCCGAACGGGTCGCGGCTCGTGATGGGCTACTGCGACAACGACAGCGACTGCGCGCAGTATCAGGGGCAGGAGTACGAGGTGATTGGCTTCGAGGAGGCGACAAACTTTGAGCCCGACTGGCTGACGTTCATCGCGACCTGCCTGCGCACGACGCGCACGGATTTCACGCCGCGCATCTACTATACCTGCAACCCCGGCGGTCCGGGGCACGCGTACATCAAGCGTCTGTTCATCGACCGGGCGTTCCGGGACGGAGAGTCCCCGCAGGACTATGTGTTCATACCGGCAAAGGTCTATGACAATCAGGTGCTGATGCAGCGCGACCCCGGCTATCTCAAGCGGCTCGAGGCGCTGCCGCCGGCTAAGCGGCGCGCGCATCTTGAGGGCGACTGGAACGTATACGAGGGACAGGTATTCGCCGAATGGCGCGACGACCCCGCACACTACGCCGACGGAAAGTGGACGCACGTGATCGAGCCGTTCGACATTCCGGACACATGGCGGGTATACCGCAGCTTCGACTTCGGGTATGCAAAGCCGTTTTCCGTGGGCTGGTGGGCGGTGGATTTTGACGGCCGGCTGTACCGCATCCTCGAGCTGTACGGCTGCGTGCCCGGCGAGCCGGACACCGGCGTGCGCTGGACGCCGGAGCAGATCTTCACGCAGATTCGCGCCACCGAAACCACGCACCCCTATCTGCGCGGACGGGACATCCGGGGTGTGGCAGACCCCGCGATCTGGGACGCATCGCGCGGCGACAGCATCGCCGACATCGCCGACCGGTACGGCGTATACTTCGAGCCCGGCGA
>OGNF01001622.1_pt1 | contig 19875 bp, 16 predicted proteins | sample 1573321 | NCBI WGS metagenome assembly OGNF01 (sample SAMEA2581911, study PRJEB24529) | metagenome | biome: Human gut stool | place: China | collected 2011
AAGGGGGTGCTTGCGGAGATATGGCGGTTACAAAGATTAAGCCTATTAAAAGCACGTTGAGCAAAGCCCTTGATTATATCCAAAACCCGGATAAGACAGACGGGAAAACACTTGTGTCCTCTTTTGGGTGCAGCTATGAAACGGCAGATATTGAGTTTGAATATACTTTGTCGCAGGCTCGGCAGAAAGGGAACAACTTAGCCTTTCATCTGATACAATCGTTTGAACCGGGAGAGGTGGACTGTGAGAAAGCCCATGCAATCGGAAAGCAGCTTGCCGACGCAGTAACAAAGGGACAGCACGAATACGTCCTAACTACCCACATAGACAAGGGGCATATCCATAACCACATCATTTTTTGCGCGGTCAACTTTGTTGACTACCATAAGTACAATTCCAATAAGCGCAGTTACTACGGCATACGGAACATGAGCGATAAGCTGTGCAGGGAAAACGGGCTGTCCGTTGTCATTCCGGGTAAAGGCAGTAAGGGAAAAAGCTATGCAGAATATCAAGCGGAAAAGACGGGAACAAGTTGGAAAGGCAAGCTAAAAATTGCCGTTGATACACTTATCCCCCAAGTAGCAAGTTTTGAAGAATTATTGCAGCGGTTACAGGCGGCGGGCTATGAGATAAAGCCGGGAAAATATATCTCCTGCCGCGCTCCCGGACAGGAACGCTTTACCCGCTTAAAAACCCTCGGTGCAGATTATACAGAGGAAGCAATCAAAGAACGGATTGCAGGCAAGCGCACAAAGGCAGCGAAAGCTCCCAAAGAGCAGCGCGGCGTATCGCTGCTTATCGACATTGAAAACAGTATCAAGGCACAAGAGAGCCGGGGCTATGAACAGTGGGCGAAAATCCATAATCTGAAACTGGCTGCAAAGACTATGAATTTCTTGACGGAACATAAGATTGAGCAGTATGCAGATTTAGTCAGTCGGATTGAGGACGTAAATGCGGAAAATGAAAAGACAGCAGACGCATTAAAGGGTGTGGAGAAGCGTCTTGCGGATATGGCGGTGCTGATGAAGCACGTTACCACCTACCAAAAAACAAAAAACGTCTATGAAGCATACCGCAGGGCAAAGGATAAGGACACATACCGGGCAAAGCAGGAAAGCAGTCTGATACTCCATGAAGCGGCGGCAAAGGCATTGAAAGCGGCGGGTGTTACCAAGCTCCCCAATCTTGCCGCCATGCAGGAAGAATACGGGAAGCTCCAAGCGCAGAAAGAAGCCCTTTACACTGATTATGGCAAGTTGAAAAAACAGGTCAAGGAATACGACGTTATCAAACAGAACATAGACAGTATTTTAAGACTGGAAAAAGAACCGGAACGGGGCAGGGAAACCGAACGCTTACAGTAGAAATATCTATAAAAGCGTGGTAGGATAAAGGTATTCCAATATAGACAGGAGCGTGAAAACATGGCAGACCAAACGATACCCGATTATGAAACCATACGCGCCGCCGTTACCGGAGAAACATGGGCGGTGGAAAAGGTGCTTATGTGCTACAAGGACGAAATCGACAGGCAGGCAACTGTAAAGAAACGTCAACCGGACGGAACATTCAAACTGGAAATTGATGAAGATATGCGCCAGTATATCACAATGAAGCTGATAGAAGCCCTCCCCCAATTTCCCCTTGAAGAAATGGAAAGAGAGGAAAAAAGAAATCGGGACAAAAAATCATAAAAAGGTAGACGGGAAGCTGCTGCGGACAGATAAGCAGTTTCGACATTTGAAACAACGGCAAAAAGAAACTATCAGTACATGGCTTTATGAAGAATACCGCCGCCTTTGGATAGAAAAGGGACAGGAGCCGCATAAACGCAACAACCGGGAAATCGTTGCCGCTGTTATGGAACGGATAGAAGCTGCGGGGATATGGCTGCCGGAACAGGAAGTAACAAAATATTTTTACCGCAGGAAAACCCATTACCGGAACCGGATAGAAAAAGAATTACAGCCGAAGCCGGAAATGCAGGATAAAGACAGTCAGACACAAAAAGAACAGGGCGCAGGAAGCCAGTAATGACCTCCCGCACCCTGTTCTTTTATAGGTACTAATTTTAAATTGTTACGCAGTAGAACCCTGATTTCAAGGGAAAAGGTATTCTGTATCGCCTATGCCAGTTTCACGCCGTTTATGCCCTGTAAATCAAGGCTTTTTTCGCCCTTATTGCGTAACCGCCGCACGTCGTTTCCTCATGCGCTCCGCTGCCTGTCTGCGGGTAATGCGTTTCCGGCAATCCGGGCAGTATTTGACGCTATTTGATTTTGATACAAAAAATGTGCCGCACTCGGTACAACGCTTTTTGTCCTCGGTTTTGAAAAGCTCTGCATACAGCAGCTTATCAAGAGGAAGTACGGCAATCTGAAACCACTTGCATAAAAGCGAACAGGAAATAAGCTGCGGGCAGACACATTCCTCCCCGTCGTCCAGTAAGATACAGTGTCCGCGCTCGCAGTTGCAGCACTCCTTTTTTACAAGGCTGTTGACTTTCCGGCTCTGTGGCGGCGTGAGCCGCTTACTCCTGGTCATACTTCATCAGCGGCGAAAATGGCAAGCTCCGCATACTCGTTTTCTGTTAGTGGGGAAATTTTCTGTAAGGTGCGTTCTGCAAAGGGGCGCATATCCTCGTCCATGAACGGCAGCGCAGCCGTCATATTTTCCATAAGCTGTGCTTTGCTTCCCTCATGGTAAATACTCAACAGGTTCATTTCTTCAACGGTCAGTCTAATCATGCTCATACCTCCAATTCGTGATGTTTTGTTTTTGCTGTCTTTTTCGGGACTTTTTGGGATTTTTCTGTTTGTAACTGCGCCCGGACAGAGGGAGGGGACTGTTTCATCTCTTTATTCCTCTCGCTTTTATCTATCAGCGCATAAACGCCATGCCTGCCCTCCAACGTAGATAAGGAAAGGCTTTTGTAAGGGAGCATGGAAAGCAGCCGTTCCATATCCTTATCCGTTGCCAGTGGAACAAAGTAGGGAGAAAGTTCTACCGCACAATGGGTCTTTTCGGGGCTGTCCGGTTCCCCAAGCCCTTTTACATTTTCCACAATCCGGCGGGCTTCTGCTTCAATCCGTCTGTCATGCAGGGCGGCGATATGTAACTGAAAATCCCTCTGCGTATGCGGTGTTCGTTTTTTCTGCTGTTCCCTCAAAAGGCTTTTTAAGGCTTCCGGGTCGTTTGGCTGTGCTTCAAAACGTATAAACTTTCCAAGTTGCGGGTCAGTGTCCCCGTCAAAATATTGTCCGGCAGGCTTTGTCAGCTCCCCATGCTCATAAATCAGCGTGTAGTTGTCGGCAGGGATTGATTTTTCGATTACTTCCCGGAAATGCTGCAAATAATCCAGTTCATAAAGATTGCCCTTGATTTTTCCCTGCTCTGTGCCTGTCAGTTCCACCGCATAGGCAAGGATAGTATCGCGGGTCTGTTCCCCGTAAAACCGCCATGTATTATGCTGCCTTGTATCCTTTAGAAAAACGTCCCGTTCCCGGAAGCAGCACGTCCCGGACGGGCGGGAAAACCACAAAAGCCGTTTGTCCTCCGGGACAGGGCTTACCGCCGCTTTCTGTAAAATCTGTTTGTCTATGTCAAAATCGCTCTGATAAAAAGCGGTATTCTGTTTCATTATGGCTTCAAGGGAAGCGATAACGTCCACATTTTCAAATTTTTGTAACTTCATAGGTCAGCTCCTTTCCAAATCCTGTGTTTTCTGTCTTGCCTGTTTCTTCGTCGTCTGTTCTTTCGCTGCTTTAAGCTGCGCCCGGATAGAGGGCTTTTCCTGTTTGGCAGACTTGCCGCGTTCCTTATCGGTTTTCAATGCTTTGGCGTATTCTGCAAGGGAAATCTGTTCCCCGGCTTTCGCCTTTTCCTCCAGTTCCGCAGCGGTCGGGGTGTTGTTTATCTGCCCGTCAATCATATTGTAATTTTGCTCGGTGGTCTGCTCGGCAGCTTTCAGATAGTTTTCCGGTTGCAAAAACTCCGACACGTCCTTATAGCCGAAGCTGTCTACATAGTGGGCGGTGTCCTGCCCGTTCTGATGAAGCACCACCACGTCGGAAACGGAAAGGCTGTGTCCCTTAAAATCTTTCGGGTGGTCGATATTAAAGCGGGTGTAAATATCTTCAAGGGAAGTCCCCGGCGTAAGAGGTGCGGAATAGACAAGCGCATAGTTTTTCGGGTCTACCCGGTGTCCTGTGGCAGTCAGACGGTCGTAAGGTTCAAAGCGCAAGTCCCTTGTTTCGTCCCCGCCTTTTATCTGATAAATGGAAAAGGTGTCTTTGTCCTGTGGGGCTTCCTGTTCCTGTGCAGCTACCTTTTGCTGCCGGATATGCGCCCGCTGTAACTCGGTAGGCTTTTCCCCGGTAAGAGGTGCAATCGCCTTGACATAATCAGCCGCATAGTAGGCGTTACTGGTAAGCTGCCGCTGCCATGCCCCTGCTTTTGGCGACCAACGGAAGCCATTACTTTTTAAGGCTTCCCGCGTGGCTTCGTCCGGCTTATCCTCAAAGAAGATTTGCAGGCGGTTCGCTTCGGTGTTTGCTTCCACCTTGCCGCCGTCAAATTCCCAACCCACAAAACCGATTTCTTTTTGCTGTGAAAGGGATTTGATACGATCTTTCACGCGCCGGATTTCTGCGCTGTTGTTGGATAACGCCCAAGTCGCAAAGGGCTTGTCCTCCAAATGCCAACTGCTCGACATGTCTGATTTCAGTTTTTCAAGCTGTTCCGGCGGTAAATGCGGGCAGCCGTCAAGGGTCTTATGTTTGCGGTAATAGGCGTTTACGGCTTTCATGGTTTCCTGCGATTTTTCAAGGCTTTCCAGTTTCTTTTCCAACTTCTGTACTGCCTGCGGGTCGTCTGCGCTGATACCGCCCATGCCGGTGCTGCGGATTTTATCAAGAAGTCCTTGTATGTCCTGCCATTCCCGGTAATTGCTGCCGCGGGCTGCGTTCTGCTTTTCTTTCTTCCTTGTGGGGAAGTTAGAGCCGCCTGCAATGAGGATAGAGGGAACACGCGCGTCAATCTCATAGCCTTTGTTCATGTTCGCCGCCAGTTTTCGGGCGTAAGTGTCAAGCAGGCTGTCGATTTTCTCATGGTACATCGGGTCTACCCGGCGTTTCTGCTGTTCTGCAAGCTGTACGGCTTCATCTACATAATGCCTGTATTCCGCTGTTACGCTGCCTTGCTTATAATCGGAAAAGCTGTTTGCGTCCTTTGCACGTTTGGCGGCAGCTTCGTTGATTGTGTAATAAGGTGCGGCGGGTGCAGCCTGTTCCGGCTGTGTGGGCTGTGGTGCTTCGCTGCTTGCGCCTGTATCAGCTTCCGGCTCTGTCTGTGCTTCTTTTTCCAGTGCCGGGGCTGTTTCTTCGGGAAGCTCCGGCGCGGCGGTTTCTTCTTCGGGCTGTTTGGCGGTTTCCTGTGCGGGCTGTGCCTGTTCGGTGGTCTGTTCCTTATCCTGTGCCTTTTGGATTTCTGCAAAATGTCCGTCTATGGTATCAATCAGCTTTGCGGCAGTGCTGCGGATTGTTTCAAGAGAGCCTTTCAGTTCTGCAAGTTCTTTTCCGCTGCTCCACCCGGCAATATACCCAAAAGAATAGTCCGACGTATCAAGCCCGTAATGTTGGCAGACAGCATAGGCGACGCTTTCTGCCTGTACCTCGCGGGTGCGGCGGTCGGGGCGTTCCGACGCGTCTTTGTCTATGTCATGGAGCGTCGCATGGGCGATTTCATGGATTGCAGTCTTGATGTTCTGCAATTCGTCCATTCCCTCGTTGATGAGAATACGCTTTTCCTCATAATTACAGCGTCCTTTTGCGCCGCCGCTTAGGGCTTCAAATCCCATAGCAAAGGGGGAAGTCTTTTCAAGGGCAGCGAAAAAATCCCTGTATTGTTCCACGTTGCCCGTCAGCTCATAAGTAAGGGCAGGAAGCTCCTTTCCCTCGGTCTGTGAAATATCAAAGACAGATACCACACGAAAAGCGGGTATCTTGATTTCCTTTTCCTCGGTAACAGGCTTCCCGTCCTTATCGAAAACAGGCTTTTGGGTGTCCGGGTCGATTTTTTCCACCTGCTTCTTGACGGTAAACGGGGACGGTGCAAGTATCTTGATAGCTTTTTCTCCGGGCTTTACATGGCGGTCAAATTCCTTTTCCCATTGTTTATAGCCTTTCACAAGATTGCCGCCCTGCATGGCGATAAGGATTGTATTGTTAAGGCTGTAATCATGGAATTTTGACATGGTACGCAGATAATCGGCGTAACGGTCGCTTTCATATAGTCCTAAAATCCCCTGTTCCAGTCGGTCGGTAATCTCTTTCATTTTGTCAGCGGGCTTTTCAGAAGATAGGATAATCGGGAGAACCGGGGGCTGCTCTGCGGCGGTGGTCGGTATAGCTGCGGAAGCGTCAAGGTCTGCCTGTTCCTTTTCCTGTACTGGCGGCTGCGGCGTTACCCGGTATTCCTCCGGCACGTCGCGCCCGTCGTACCATTGTGTAAAGGTGTTGCGGTTGTTATAGATATAGCCCTGCTCGGTAAATCTGCCCCCGTCATTGATAGCAGCGTCCCGCCCGTATTCCTCATACATGAAATATTTTTTTGCTTCTTCGGGCAGCTCCAACTCGTCCAGTTCTTCAATCAGATAATGCCCGTAATCTTCCTCACTCTGTACGGACGGGTAAAGCCAGTAACAATCAAGGTTTTGTGCAAGGTTGATAATATCCTGCAAGTCCCTTGTATGGTCGCCGTATTCCATAGCTGCAACAAATTTTTCCCGGTCGTCGTCAAACTGCATTTTCAAAAGTTCGCTCAAATAGTTCAGTTCGTCAAGGCTTTCAAGCTCGGTCAATTTTCCTGCCAGTCCTGCAATAGAGGACTGGTATTCTGTGATATGCAGCTCCCCGTAGTTTTTGCCGTCTATCCCGATACGGTCAAAGACTTCTTTCAAATGCTCGGCAGTCGTGGGGAATGATACCCATTCGCCCGCAGGTCTGCCCTCGGTGTACTTTCCAAGATTAGAAAGATACCCGCTTAAAATCGTTTCTGCCATGCGTTCACTCCTTTCTTTCTCAATCATGCGGTGCATAAGTTCGTAGTCCTCCATGCTCATGCTCCCGTCAAATAGATAGGGGTCGGGTTCTTCGCCGTCCCGGTAGCCTTTTTCAGAGAAAGGCAGCCCCGCAGCGTGGGCGGCGGCTCTTGCTTCCTCGATAAGCTCCGGCGGCAGCCTGTCGTCGTGGGCTTCGATAAATTCCCCGATATTGCTATATCCGTTTTCGTAGTGGCGGCGCACCCCGGCGGTCAGCTCGTCAAGGCTCATATCCTCGCCAAGATAGCCGGAATAATAGCCGTTTACCACAACGGCGGCAGGGTCAGCCTGCTTGATTTCCTCCATGCGGCTTCTGTCCTCCGGGTAAAGGTAGTCGCCCATTTCAAGGGAAAAATGCTCGGCGTTCCAAGAACGTCCCGTTTTCCAAAACGCCACCCAAGCGATACCGTCCCGTAATTCTTCTTGATAGTCCTTTACGGTGTCCCGTAAACTTTCCATGTGTAACCTCCTTTCCAAACGGCAGCGCGGACGCTGCATTTTCCGGTTTCATCATTCAGTACCCCGCGCCCGCGTTTTTGCCAAAAATTTTAGATATTTTTTCAAGATTTCAGAGGGTTTGGGACACTTCCCAACAAGCAAAAATCCCCGCCGTTCTCGGTAGAGAAAGCAGGGATTTTACGGAAAAGGGTACTCTTTTCCTATGCTTGCTATTCAGTTATTTTTTCTTCGGAAGCTCCACCCGGTAGTTGACGTATTTCCCGCCCGTATCAGCTAATACGATAGTTCCGTCGTAGGTTTTGCCCGTCTTTGGGGAATAGAGCTTCTTCACGTTTACTTTGCCGGATTTTAAGAGCGCGGCGGCAATCTTCGTGGTAAAGGCTACTTTTCGTTCTTCAAAGAAACGGTCATTTTTCCACATGGTAAAGATACATTCTTTATTGCTGCAATAGTAGTTTTTCTTTCCCTCATAGACAGGAGAACCGCAGCGGGGGCAGCTTCCCAACGCTTCCCGTTCCGGCTTGAACATCTGCGCTTTATCATCAGAAAGAAACGGATAGGTCTTTACCAGTTCTCGCGCCATATCCTCGATACCCTCCATAAATGCGGCGGGGTTTGCCTTGCCTTTTGCAATCTGCGTCAGATTGTTTTCCCATTCTGCGGTAAGCTGCGGGCTTGTCAAGGTGTCCGGCAGGACGCACACAAGGTTGATACCGTCCTTTGTGGGAAGTAGCTGCTTGCCTTTTCGCTCCACAAAGCCGCCCTTTACCAGTTTTTCAATGACGGCGGCGCGGGTGGCGGGAGTTCCAAGCCCTTTGCGTTCTGCGTCCGGGTCGGTGTCCTCGCTTCCGGCGTGCTCCATAGCAGAGAGCAGCGACGCTTCGTTGTGAGGTTTTGGCGGTGTTGTGTCATGCTCCGTTACCTTTGCCGTCGGATTTTCAAAGGTCTGTCCCTCGGTAAATGGCGGCAGGGTCTTTTCTGTGTCGCTGTCTGCGTCGTCCGTTTCGGGCTTGTTCTTTAAGGCTGCCCTGTATTTTCGGTCAATCTCTTTCCAACCCTCACAAAGAATGGTCTTGCCCCTTGCGGTAAAGGACTGTCCGGCACATTCAAAAACTGCTGTAACCGCTTCAAAGGTATGCGGTACAGCGGTCGCCGTGAGCAGACGCGCCCCGGCAAGGGTAAGGATATTCCTTTCACTTTCCGGCAGCGCAGCAAGGTCGGTCTTTGCAAGCTCCATAGTCGGTATAATAGCATGGTGGTCTGATACCTTTTTACTGTTCAGAACCTTTCCAAGCTCCGGCGTGAAGTCTTTTCCCGCCATAAAAGAAAATTTCCTATAAAGCAGCTTGATAATGCCCGCCGCTGTGTCGCCCATGTCGTCGGTCAGAAATGCGCTGTCTGTTCTCGGATAAGTAAGAAGTCTTTTTTCATACAGGGCTTGTGCAAGGTCAAGGGTCTGCTTTGCGGTATAACCGAACAGGCGGTTTGCTTCCCTTTGTAAAGAAGTAAGGTCAAAGAGCTTCGGCGGGGCTGCGGTCTTTTTCTCTTTCACAAGGGAAGTACAGACTGCCCGCAACGCTTCGCAAGCAGCTTTCAGCCTGTCAGCTTCGGAACGGTCAGACAGTTTTTCACTTGCAGCTTCCGCGCCGGATAAGGCAAGGCGCACATGGTAGTATTTTTCTTTCTTAAATGTGGTAATCGCTGCGTCCCGGTCAACAAGCATTTTTAAGGTCGGGGTCTGTACGCGTCCCACGTTCAAGGTATGATTGTAAAGGACAGAGAAAAGGCGGGTGGCGTTGATACCGATAAGCCAGTCAGCCTTTGCCCTGCACAATGCGGAAGCAAAGAGCGCGTCGTATTCTTCGCCGTTCTTCAGACGGGAAAAGCCCTCTTTGATTGCGCTGTCCTCCATAGAAGAAATCCAAAGGCGGCGCATAGGTTTCTTGCAGCCCGCCATTTCATAGACAAAACGGAAAATGAGTTCTCCCTCACGCCCTGCGTCGCAGGCATTGACGACTTCGGAAACATCTGCCCGGTGCATAAGCTCTTTTAGGGTCTTGAATTGTTTTTCTTTGTCAGAAGCAACGGTGTACTTCCATTCCTGCGGTAAAATCGGTAAGCTGTCATAGCTCCACTTTTTATACTGTTCCCCGTAGGCGGCAGCTTCGGAAAGCCCTACCAAATGTCCCACGCACCAAGAAACGATATAGCCGCTTCCTGTGAGAAATCCGTCTTTCTTTTCCTTTGCCCCAAGTACGGCAGCGATTGTCTGCGCCACACTGGGCTTTTCTGCGATAACTAAAATCAATGATAAATCCTCCTTTCAGCGTTCCGGCTCGGCTTCTTTTTTCTTCTGTACCTGTTTCAGACAGTACCCCACACAAGTGGACTGTCCCTTGTAAGGGCAGGAAGCGCAAGCCGGGGGATAAGGAACAGGCGGCGCATTATCACGCCGCCCGTCCGGTTTCTGTATCATCATCTTTTCAAAGGGATTGTCGGTAAACAGGGTCATAGGGTTTCTTCCTCCGTTTCTTCATCTTCGGGAGTTTCCCCGGTATCTGTTTCCGGCTCGTCCTCGTCGTAATCCTCAAATTCAAAATCTTCAAGGTCAGTGTTCCCTTTCACGTTCTGCTTCGGTTTTAGAAACTTAAAGTAGTAGAACGCTGCGCCGCCACCAAGCAGGGCAAAGAGGACTAAGGCAAGCACCACACCGGGATTGCCGCCTTTTTCTTTCGGTTCTTCCGACTGCTCTGTTGGTGTTGGGGTGGGTTCTTTGCCTGTGCAGCCTGTCATACTGGTAACACATACCGGGCAGGACGTGTTTACCTTTCCGGCTTCGCATTTTTCCGTACAGTTACAGATTTCCGGCTTTTTGGCAGCTTCACCGTTTTCGGTCAGTGCCATAAGGTCGGCTTCGTCCACTTGATTTAGGAAATGTACGGTCTGTTCGCCCTCGGCGGCGCGGTCAATGAGGATATAGAAATAGTTGCCGCTTTTGGTGGTAACAGTGATAAGCTGCTTATTGCCGCCGTAATCGTCAACCAGTGTTGCGTTTCCCTTTGGGGTAAGGGGCGGCGTTTCCTCTTTTTCCTCCACAACTACGTTGCTGTCGTTGGTCGCGTCCCCTGCGGGCTGCTCTGTGGCTGCGCCCTGTGCATAGGCAGGGACAGAAAAACCGCCCATAAGGATAAGGGCGGCACAAAGGGCAGTCATGGTCTTTTTCAGTTTATTCTTCATCTGCATTTTCCTCCTGTTCGTTTTCTTCTGCGGGTGCGGCAGTCATGCCGGGAATACCGCCGCCGGACAGCATAGCGTTCAGTTCCTGCGGGGTCAGACGCATAGCTCGTACAAGCTGTACGATTTCAAGGTTTTCCGCTTCGGTTTTCTGCGCTTCCAGTCCTTTTAACTTGTTCTGATACTCTGTGATTTTCTCGCGGGTCTTTGCGATTTCCTTATTGATACGGTCGATTTTATTGTTTGCCATAGGTCATTTCTCCTTTCTTTTTGGGGCTGCTTTACCAGTTCATCAGCCCGTAGCCTTTGATACATTGATAGTTAAGGTCATAGCTCTTTATCTTGCAGGCGTCGCCGGAATTGCCCTCAACGGTATAGACGCGGCTTTCGTCCCTGCCAAGCACAAGCCCCACATGGTCGGCAACGCCGTCTAAATCCCAATCGAAAAAGATAGCGTCGCCCGGTGCGATATTCTCATAGCCGCGTGCGCCCCATTGTCCCCTTGACTGAAACCAAGGGACACCCTGCCATTCGCAGCCCGCAAATCGGGGTTCGCTTTTTCCGGCTTGATTGTAGCACCATGATACAAAACAGGCGCACCATTCCACGCGGCTGTTAAAGCCGTACCAAGACCAGTAAGGGTAGCCGCCCACATTTCCGACTTGCTGCTTTGCAAGCTCCATAAGCTCTTGATTTCCGGGGCGCGTACCGTTTACAAACTCCACGCCGCTTAAATCCTCGGACGGGCTTCCGTCGGGAGAACCGCCGCCAAAAATCAGCGGTTTGTTGCCGCTTGTTTCCAAATACACCCGGTACATTTCAAGCTGCTGTGGCGTAAGAAGTTCCTCTGCAAGCTCGGAAATCGGCTTGTTTGTCAGTTTCACATTCAAGATGTAATACTCATAAGGGACTTCCTCGGTGGTGGTTTCCCCGGTTTCCGGGTCGGTGCTTGTTTCGGTGCGGTAGCGTATTTCCACTTCCTCGGTCAGCGTCAAGGTGTATTGCATGGCAAAGATACGTTCAAGCTCTGCCTGTGCGCTCTGCGGGGTGTAGCTCTGCAAGAAGGCGGTCAAGTAAGACGCTAATTCGTGGGGGTTATGCCCGATACTGTCAAGGTCATAGCGGTATTCATCATAGCCGGGGTGGGTGCTTTCGATAGCGTCAATCTCACTTTGCAGCCCGTTTTCCAATGCGGCATAGTTGTTTTCAACTGCCACAAGGTCGCTGTCCTCGGACGTGTAGGAAGTCCCTAACACGCTGTTCATGCTGCCGGAAAACATTGCCCCGCAAGAGGAAAGCCCTACGGATACCATGATGAACAGAAGCAGCGCGGCGATAGCGATTATCACGCCTGCCGGGTGTCGTCCTGCAAAGGCAGCCGCTTTCTTTGCCGCTGTTTGGGACGCTCCGGCGGCAGCTTTGGCGGTGGCTGCACCGCCTTTCTTTGCCGCCTTTGCATACTGGCGTTTTATCTGCTGTTTCTGCATGAAACGGGAAAGAGGGTTAGAAGTAAGCTGCGGGTTGTCGTGCAGGGTCTTGTGATACTGGAAGTTGACGTTTGCCTTAAATGCTGCCTTTTCTGCCTTTGCTGCTTCCCGGTAGGTTTTGAGCTTATGGCTGCGGTAGCCCTGTTTTAATTTCCTCACCCCGTATTTCGCGCCGCGCTCGGCAAGTTCCTCTGATTTATGCGCCCCCTCAACGCCGGAATTGTCCTTTTCAACGGAATGTATCTTGTTGTGGACGAAAATCCCTGCTTCCTGTGCGGGGCGGGACAGCGGGTTTCCTTTTTTGCCGCCGGGTATCGGTTTTTCCTGTTCTTCAAAGTGAAGTCGGGTCTTTGCCTTTCCTGCGGCTTCGTCAAAGGTGCGCTCCTTAACCAGTTTCTTTTGCTTCGGGATAGCTGCCTTTGCTGCGTCCAGTCGGTCAGCGGCTTTGTTTGATTTCTCAATATAGCATTCCAGTTCCGGGACGGCAAGTTCTTCCTCGGTAAACTGCAAGCGGGAAGATGTTGTTTGTACGGTAACTTCCTCCTGTGCTTTATGTACCGCTTTTTTACTGGCTCTGCGGGTCTGTGCTGCTTCGATATGCTCCATAACGCGCTCTGCTGTGGCGGTGTCCCTTGCGGGGGAAGCTCCCGGTGCGTGGGGTAACGGGGAAGTTTGGGACGCTACACCTTGAAGCTGCGTCCCGTCCTGCGCCGCTTGCTGCTCCGGGGACTTTTGAAAATCCGCGTCCTGTTCCCGTTTACTGATACGCTCGGCGGTCTGCTGTGTTTCGTTTACCTCAATAAGCCCGTCGCGGGTCATTTTCTGTGTGATTTTATCGCGTGGTTTTAACTGCTTGATAGTCCTGCACCTCCAATCCGCGCCCTCGCAAGGGCGCAATACTCTGCATTTAATTCAATCCCGATATAATGGCGGTCAAGGCTTTTTGCTGCAAATCCTGTGGTGCCGCTTCCAAAAAACGGGTCTATGACAATCCCGCCTTTGGGGCAGCCTGCCAAGATACAGGTTTCCGCTAATTTTGGGGGAAAAGCTGCAAAATGCGCCCCTTTATATGGGACAGTGTTAATCAGCCACACGTCCCGCTTGTTCCGCGTGGTCGGCATGAGCGCGTCGTCATAGTAGCCGCCGTCCCGCGGTCGGTTTAGTCCCTGCACCTTTCCTTGTCCGGGTATTTCCAGTGTGTATTTGCTGTTGGTGTTGCGCGCTCTGCGATACCGTTCTGCGGTAGTAGGTGCTAAGGGTTCTGCAATGGCGGCAGCGTCATAGTAATATTTCTTTTCCTTTGAAAGCAGGAAGATATGTTCATAGCAGCGGGTCGGGCGGTCTTTGCAGCTTTCCGGCATAGGATTTTGTTTCTGCCATATAATATCGCTGCGCAGATACCACCCCTGTTCCCGCAGGGAAAACGCCAGGAGCCAGGGAATACCGATTAAGTCCTTTTGCTTGCAGCCGGTAACGCGGCTGTTCCTTGCAATCCGCTGTCCGGTGCGCCCCTTTGGGTTTTTCGGGTCAGCATAGCCGCCTTTATTTCCTGTACCGCAATAGGTGTCTGCGATATTCAGCCATAACGTACCGTCCTTTCTAAGCACCCGGTAAAGCTCGCCAAAAACAGCGGTCAGCCTATCAATATACTGTTCCGGCGTGTCCTCCTGTCCGATTTGTGCGTCAAGCCCATAGTCCCGCAGCGCAAAGTAGGGCGGGCTTGTAACGCAGCAATGGACGCTTTCACTGGGTAATTCCTGCAAAGCACAAAGCGCGTCCCGGTTGATAATCACGTCTGTTTTCATAGGCTGCTCACTTCCTCCGGCTTCGTCGTCATAATGCGGTAAAGCTCGGTATCTTTCGGGAAATGGTCTACAAAAGGCAGCACCACATTTCCGTAAAAGATAAGTCCCTCGCCCGCTTCGGTGTGGGTAACGTATTTCATCTGCTGTGGGCTGATATTTAGCTGCTTTGCAAGGATAGCCCGGTCGCCCTGTGCCTGATTGAGCATAAGGACAAAATCAGAGTTTTCAAAGATATTTTCCACCTCGCGGCTTGCCAAAAGGTCTTTGATGTTCTGCGTGATTGCTGTGGGTATGCCGCCCCATTTACGGAAACGCTTCCAAATCTCCACGCTGTACGCGGCGGTCTGTTCCTCTTTTAAGAGCAGATGAAATTCGTCCATATAGTAGCGGGTAGATTTTTTCTCTGCCCGGTTAATGGTAACGCGGTTCCATATCTGGTCTTGCACAATGAGCATACCTAACTTTTTGAGCTGCTTTCCAAGCTGCTTAATATCAAAGCAGACAAGACGGTTTGAAAGCTCCACGTTGGTACGGTGGTTAAAGACGTTCAGAGAGCCGGAAACATAAAGCTCCAATGCCGCCGCAATGCGGGCAGCTTCCGACTCCGGCTGCTTCAAAAGCTCGTTGTAAAGGTCGCCCAAAATCGGCATTTTTGCCGGGTCGGGGTCTGCAAGGAAAGGTCGGTACACATTCCTAACGGCGCGGTCAATGACGGTCTTTTCCACGGGCTGCAAGCCCTCTTTGCCGCCGATAACAAGCTCGCAGAGGGAAAGGATAAAGTCGGATTTCAAGGCAAGCGGGTTGTCGTCCTCGGAGTAGTTGAGGTTAATATCCATAGGGTTCACATACTGGGGCTTGCCGTCCATGCCTTTTCCGGCAGGCGACTGGCGTATCACTTGCCCGCCCAAACGCTGCACAAGGGAAAAATATTCTGCTTCCGGGTCGCAGATAATAATATCGTCGTCGGTAATGAGAAAGGCGTTTGTCATTTCCCGTTTTGCCGCAAAGGATTTACCGCTTCCCGGTGTTCCAAGAATAAGCCCGTTGGGATTTTTCAGTTGCTTGCGGTCGCAGAGTATCATGTTGTTACTAAGGGCATTTAAGCCGTAGTAAAGGGCTGCACCCCTTTGGAAAAGCTCCTGCGTGATGAACGGGATAAAAATAGCGGTGCTTGATGTGGTAAGCCCTCTTTGAATGGGGATAAGGTTCTCTCCAAGAGGGATAGAGGACATAAAGCCCGCTTCCTGCAAATAGTCAAGGCGGGTCAGAGCGCAGTTGTTTTTCTGTGCAAAGCCCGCCGTAGCAAAGATGTCATTATCCAGTTTCCGCTTCGTGTCTGCCATGTTTACCACAAGGAACGTCAGCAGGAACATTCTTTCATTTCTGCTCTGTAAATCCTGCAAGAGATTTTTCGCTTCGCTGCCGAACGTGGCAAGGTCGGACGGAATTATATCCATATCGTACCCGCTGCGTACCGCTTTTTTCTGTTCCTCAATCTTCATCTTGTCGAGGTCGGTTATCTTGCGCTTGATAGTCTTGATTGCTTCGCTCTGGTCGATACTGCGGATATGCAGATTGACGATTATCCCGTTTTCAAGGTCGAGAATGTCCGAAAGCATACGGTCATTCAGCTCCGGCGCGAGGATTTCAAGGAAACTAACCGCACCGAGCTTACGCCCCATGCGGAATGTGCGCCCGTCGCCAAAACGGAACGAGGACGGGGCGATAAAGTCCTTTGTAGAAAGCCCCGACGGTACAAGCCAGTCCCAAGAGAAACGGAACGGCTCGCCCTCCGGGTGGAAAATCCCATGCAGTACGTTCAAGCGTTCCTGTCCGTTCATGGGGCGGGCTGTTACGCCAAGCACCTTAAAATTATTGAGTACGTCGGTTTCGATACGGGAAAGGCGGGCTTTTGCCGCCGCAAGATTGTCCGCTTCAATGGAAAAGGTAATGTACTTGCACTTTTCCAGTCCGTTGTTGCCTTTTTCAAGCTGATTTTTCAGCATATCCGCGTACTCCCTGCGGATAGAGTTAAAAGCGTCGTCCTGCGCCGGAATTTCGATAGCCGCCTGTGCCTTTTCCTTTCTTGCGCCTTGATTGATGAAAGAGAGCTGCACCGAAACGGAAGCGTCAAAGTAGTTGAGAAAATCGCACCAGTTTTCAAAAATGGCGGTCTTATCATCTGCCTGTGCAAGCTGATAGTTAATATCTTCAAAGACAAGGCTTTTACTGTATTTCTTTTCCGTTACCCTGCAAATCCCGTCCGGGTACATCTGCAAGTAGGGAATGGTCTGTTGTGCGGTGCGGGGCTTCCCGTCGCCCTTTGCCGCCTGTATCACGGCGGCGATTTCTTTCTTTTCTGCGCGGGTCAGCTTACGCTTCACGGGATTTTTTACCGCGCGGGTCATGGTTTTTCGTTCTGCCATTGACAATAGCCGATACCTCCTTTTCCAGTTTTCGTTGTTTTTCTATGACGGCATAAAAATTTTCCGTCTGATAGGGGCGTTCCTTTGGTCGGATAAACTTTGTCTGAATGACGTTCTTTATCACGACTTCAAGGGGCTGCCCGTGTTTTTCATACATTGCCAAGAGGAAGCAGGGAAGCATAACGACAATCATTGCAAATGCCGCCATGCTTGTTCCCGCGCTGTCTTTGAGCAAAAAGAAAAGCGGTAGTCCCATAGCGAGGGCTGCCGCAAAACATATAATCTGCCGCTTTGTCAGATTAAAAGCGACTTTCGTTTTGATTTTTGATAAGTCTTTGGGTACGGGTACATACGCCAAGTGAAAACCTCCTTTCGGTCTTTAGTGGGCGTTAAAAATTGACTTCGCAAGTGTGCCTGTTTTGAATAGGGAGAAGCACAAAATCACGGTGTAGGCTGCAAGGGAGAAAATCGCGCTGTGCAGGTTGTCCGCTACAATCATGCTGCCAACCAAAACCGCATAAATGCCGACGCATATCATTATGAGGAAGCCTTGAAAACCGAGGGCGAACAGGGCTTTTAAGTAGTTGTTGCCTATCTGCCCCCACTCTCTGTTGGTCATAGTTGCAAACGGGATAGGCGATACCGAACAGTAAAGGTAAATTTCTATCATTCTGCCGTACAGGATAACCGTGATAAGCACCGACATGATTTTCATGCAAAGGCTCACAAGGCTTGTTTCCATAACGAGCAAAAGCAGTTCGGGGATTTCCATAGCGTCAAGTCCGGCTTGCATGGACGAGAGGGCGGCGTCAACGTCGATATTCGTATCGCCGCCGATCACGCCCGCCGCGCCGGAAACAACGTGCTGCGCCATATCGAACACCGCCATAGTGATAGTAAAGGTGTGGGTAACGAGATACACCGCTACCCACGCCTTGAAAAACCACTTAAAGAACATGAACGTGTCAATATCGTGCATATTGTTCTTTTCCGTTACCATGCTGATAAGCTCCACGCATAGAACGTAGGTAATGACAAGCCCCGCAATGGGTACAATCACATTTTCCGACAAGCTCTGTATCATGGAAAATATGCCTGCGTTCCACCCCTGCGGGGTTTGTCCTACCTCTGCGGCGATAGTTCCGACTTTTTCGTTTACGTCCCCGAACATAGTTGACAGATTACCGTTAATGGCTCCAATGAGGATTTCCTTTATCCATTCGTTAATCGCGTCAAGTATGCTCTGCATAGGCTATACCCGCCGCTTAACCGAACAGTCCGGCAAGCAGAGGTACGAGGGTGCCGCCGATGAGGGCTACACCACCGCCAGCCATCAACTGTTTTATCCCCAATTAGGTGTAAAAACTCTGCTCGATGGCGGGCGGCGGCGTACAAAAAATCTATATGGTGTTGTTAAGAGAACCGTCCCGGCGGGACAGGTCAGGCAGTGACCTGTTCCACCTCCGGGATGGGTTTGAGATTAAAATGAATTTCGATAGAAATGTGTCTTGTTTTATCTTCGTCAATGCGCTCATGCACGACGATTTCTTTGATTAAGCGGTTGAGGGTGGCTGCGTCCAGCTCTGTGATGTTGGCGTATTCCTGAATGGCTTCCACCCATTGTTTTGCGTCATTGGCAAGCTGGACTTCATCGGACAGCCGCTTTCTGCCCTCGGACACTTTTGTTTTAAGCTCCGTCTGCTCGGTCTGTGTCTTTTCCAGCATGGTGTTGAAATTCTGCTCACTGATACGCCCTGCAATCATATCCTCATAAAGCCGCATGACCATTTTGTCCAGAACCTCAATCCGTTCCTCGTCCCTTGTAAGGGAGCGTTCCATTGCTTCCCGCTGTTCCCGCTGCTCGGCTTCACAGGTATTGGTCAGGCGGTCGGCAACCGCTTCCCCGTCCATCAGGGCAGCTCTGGCACATTCCCGGATTTTCCGCAGCACATGGCTGTAAAGGGTGTCATAATCAATCCGGTGCTGGGTGCAGTGGTTCTTTCCAAAGGCATTGTAGGTCTTGCAGGAATAAATCTGCTGGGGATGTTTTGCGTTTGTGTAGCGTATCGTCAGCGACTTCCCACACTCGCCGCATTTTATCAGTCCGGCAAACAGGCTGATTTCATTGGTCTGCCCCGGACGCTGGCGGGATTTCAGCTTGTTCTGCACAATGTCAAAGCTCATGCGGTCAATCAGCGGTTCATGCTGTCCCTCCACCACAATCCAGTCCTCCGGCTTCTTTTCCCCAATCGTGCCGATTTTGAAACGGTAGTCCTTTTTCTGGGAAGCAATCGCCCCGGTGTAGACGGGATTCATCAAAAGGTCTTTGATAACGGAGAAGTCCCACATATACCGCCCGTTTTCCGGGTCTTTCTTTTCCCATTTGGTGCGGGTATTGCGAAGCCCCCGTTCCCGGTTCCACCATGTGGGGCAGGGGATTTTTTCTTCCTCCAGCCGTCTGCGGATATAGTTCGGACCATGACCGTTTAGGGCATATCCGAAAATCAGCCGCACAATCGGGGCGGTTTCCTCGTCAATGAGCAGATGGTTTTTGTCCTCCGGGTCTTTCCGATACCCAAACGGGGCAAGACACCCGGTAAACTGTCCTTTCTGCGCTTTCAGAAGATAAGAGGAATGGACTTTCTTGGAAATATCCTTGCTGTACATCTCGTTCAGGATATTCTTGAACGGGGCAATATCGTTGTTATCCCGCAGGGTGTCGATACCGTCATTCATGGCGATATAGCGGACACCGTTTCTTGGGAAAAAGTCCTCAATCAAATGCCCGGTTTGCAGATAGTTACGCCCCAGTCGGCTGAGGTCTTTCGTGATGACAAGGTTGATTTGCCTGCGCTCAATGGCTCTCAACATTCTCTGTAAATCAGGACGCTCCATATTAAGACCTGTGAAGCCATCGTCCTGATAGACTGCCACAACCTCCCATCCCTGCTTTTCGCAGTATTTTTCCAGCATATCACGCTGGTTTGCGATACTGGCACTTTCGCCTTGCAGGTCATCGTCCTTTGACAGCCTGCAATAGACCGCTGCACGATAGCCCCCGGCAAGTGCCGAACCGATTGTTCTGTATTCCATTTCGTTCATCATAGCCATTTACCCACACAATCCAGACGGTATCTGGCTCTTTTGAACCTCATCTTCATTATACTTCAAATCTTTCTTTTTAGCAAGATATTCTTTCGTATTTGTCTTACCGTATTTCTGGGAAATCAGGCTGACGAACACATCGGTTGCGTCCAGCTCCCCGTCAAACACCGTTGTAACATGAATCTCTGTTTTGTTTTTTGCCATAGGCAGTTATCCTCCATACATGAAAATAGCCAGACAGAGGGTGTCGGCAA
>OGNF01001626.1_pt1 | contig 19847 bp, 17 predicted proteins | sample 1573321 | NCBI WGS metagenome assembly OGNF01 (sample SAMEA2581911, study PRJEB24529) | metagenome | biome: Human gut stool | place: China | collected 2011
TCGCTTTTCATAACGCGCTCGGCGGCGCGGGTGTTCAGCTTGAGGAAGAGGGCGTCTACCAGCATCATGAGGTAGGCGAATTTGCCGGGAATAAAGCAGAGCGCGCGGCGCAGCTTTTCGGCGGGTGCGGTGAAGTCTTCGCCCTCGTCCGATATCTCGGCGGCGCAGTCGGCAGCGGTGAAGAAAACGCCGCCCGCTGCGGAAAGCAGGAACATACATAGCATTGGCGCGGCAGCGGAATCTACTGTGCGGTCGGCAACGCCCTGTACCGCGGCGCGAACAAGACCCTTTTCGTCAAGCTCGCTGCAATCGGTGCGGCTGAGATCAGAAGCTATGCGCTGTGCCTTTGCGTAATTTTTGCCCCTCATAGCGCGGGCAACGCCTGTAGAAGCGGTGGTAACGCCTTTTATATCCAGTACCGACCAGCAGATCAGCGCGTCGAGCACCAGCGCGAGGGCGGGGATAAAGCAGTAGAGCAATATCAGCACTACCAGCACGGGCAGCACGGTGACAGCTATCAGCGAGAGCAGGAAAACAATGCCCGCGGTGCGCCTGCCGCCCTCGTTATCCTGATATTTCGCGCTTATCTTGGGCGCGAGCGCCGCGGCTATCCTGCTAACGATATCCTGCGCTCTGAATTTTCTGGGAGTACCAAAGACCATGCTGAGCACATAGCCTGCCGCCATAGCGGCGAGAGTGTTTATTATCATAAGTATTCTCCTTAGTTTTAATTGCGGCGCGCCAAAAATCGGGCACACTTGCCGTATTATACTATATTATATCATGTATCGCCGTAAAAATCAATAGGGGCGGGGGAAGTTTTTGCACTTTATAGCGGCAGCGCAGCATTGCAGTGCTGCGCCCGCCAACAAATATTAACATTTGCCCTCTTGACACAGCGCGCACGGCGTGTTACAATATAATAGAATAGATTTGCAGGGGAACTGCTTTTGCGGTTGAGAAGGCGCTGCCTGACCCTTTGAACCTGTCGGTCAATACCGTGGTAGGAAGCAAAGTCGGCTGTTTTTTGCACAGTAATTTTACAGACTTTACAGGCTTTTCGCTTACCGCGGAGGGCCTTTTTTGCGGAGGTGTAAATTATGGTGAAAAATTGTCTTTCGATAGCCGGCTCTGACTGCTCGGGCGGGGCGGGCATACAGGCTGACCTGAAAGCTTTTTCGGCTCTCGGCACATTCGGCATGAGCGCCGTTACGTCCGTCGTTGCGGAAAACACTCAGCGCGTCATCTCGATACAAAATGTGGATACCGCCGTCATCGCCGACCAGATAGACGCTGTTTTTGAAGACGTCGAGGTCGCCGCCGTCAAGCTGGGTATGCTGCCGAGCGTTGAGATAATCAAGCTTGTCAGCGAAAAGCTGCGGCAGTATCAGCCGAAATTCGTAGTCTGCGACCCCGTTATGGTGGCTACCAGCGGCGACTCGCTAAGCGGCGAGGGCACGGCTGCCGCGCTGAGGGACTGTATTTTCCCGCTCGCGGACGTTGTAACGCCGAATATGCCCGAGGCTTCCGCGCTTTCGGGTCTGCGGGTAGAGAGCATCACGGATTTCGACGCCGCCGCTGAGGTGATAATGCGCAGCGGGGCTAAGGCGCTGCTGATAAAAGGCGGCCATGCCGACGGCGCCGCGGTAGACGTGCTGTATACCGAGAACGGCAGGCAGGAATTTACCGCGCCGCGCGTGGATACCAAAAACACCCACGGCACGGGCTGTACGCTGTCCTCCGCGATAGCCGCTTGTTTGGCAAAGGGCGCTGACACGCCGACAGCAGTCGCGCAGGCGAAAGAGTACATCTCGGGCGCTATCGCGAACGCCGACAAGCTGAACGTCGGCAAGGGTCACGGTCCTACAAACCACTTTTTTGATTACTATAATATAAAAGGTATAATTTGATAAACGAAAGGAATTTTTAGCTATGAGAAATTATAAGACGCAGATGGAAGCAGCCAAGAAAGGCATGATCACTCCCGAAATGGAAACTGTAGCCAAGAAAGAGTACCGTACCCCCGAAGAGATACGCGCGCTGGTGGCTACCGGCGAGGTCTGCATTCCCGCAAACGTGAACCACACCGCACTTTCGGCTGAGGGCATAGGCAAGGGTATGCGCACCAAGATAAACGTAAACCTCGGCATCTCGGGCGACGCTAAGGACTACGACCTCGAAATGAGAAAAGTAGATATGGCTATCAGCTTCGGCGCTGAGGCGATAATGGATCTTTCCAACTACGGCAAGACCAACAAGTTCCGCACCGAGCTTATCGCGAAATCGCCCGCTATGATCGGCACTGTTCCTATGTACGACGCTATCGGCTATCTCGATAAAGATCTGCTCGAGATCACGGCTGAGGACTTTCTGCGAGTAGTACGCGCGCACGCGGAAGAGGGCGTTGACTTCATGACCATACATGCGGGCATCAACCGCCGCGCAGTAGAGGCTTTCCGCCGCGAGGGCAGAAAAATGAACATCGTTTCCCGCGGAGGCTCGCTGCTTTTTGCATGGATGATGATGACGGGCAACGAAAACCCCTTCTTTGAGCATTACGACGAGGTTCTTGAGATACTGCGCGAGTACGATGTTACCATCTCGCTCGGCGACGCTCTGCGCCCCGGCTGTCTTGCTGACGCGAGCGACGCGGGTCAGATCTCTGAGCTTATCGAGCTGGGTAATCTTACCAAGCGTGCCTGGGAAAAGGACGTTCAGGTAATGGTAGAAGGCCCGGGACATATGCCTATGGATCAGATCGCGGCGAACATGAAGATACAGAAGACCATCTGCCACAACGCGCCTTTCTACGTTCTCGGCCCTCTGGTTACCGACATTGCGCCCGGCTACGACCACATCACATCGGCTATCGGCGGAGCTATCGCGGCGGCAAGCGGAGCGGACTTCCTCTGCTACGTTACTCCCGCTGAGCACCTGCGCCTGCCCGACGCTGACGACGTTAAGGAGGGCATCATCGCGAGCCGCATAGCCGCGCACGCCGCCGACATCGCAAAGGGTATCCCCCACGCTATGGACAGGGACAACGAAATGGCTGAGGCGCGCCACGTTATGGACTGGGACAAGATGTTTGAGGTAGCGCTGGACGGCGAAAAGGCTAAGCGCTTCTTTGAGCAGACCCCGCCCGCTGACCGCCACACCTGCTCGATGTGCGGAAAAATGTGCGCGGTAAGAACTACCAATATGATACTCGAGGGCAAGGAAGTTAAATTCTGCTCTGAAAAGTAATATCTGCTAAAAGAAGGAATTACAAATGAACGGCGTTAAAAGCATAAATCTGAAAAAGCTATGCACGGCGGCGATGCTCGTGGCGGTTGGGGTAGCGGCTTCGGCTGTGAATTTCCCCATCGGCGCTTCGCGCTGCTGCCCCGCGCAGGCTTTTGTGAACGTGGTGAGCGGCGTGCTGCTCGGACCATGGTACGCGGCGGGCGTGGGCTTTTGCTGTGCGCTGATACGAAATCTGCTCGGCACGGGCACGCTGCTGGCTTTCCCAGGCTCGATATTCGGCGCACTGCTGGCGGGTCTGCTTTACAAAAAGGTGAAGCCGCTGACGGTGCTTGCCGCGCTGGGCGAGCTTTTCGGCACATCTATACTCGGTGCGCTGACCGCCTACCCAATTGCGAAATTTGTAATGGGCAAGCAAGCGGCGGTTTTTGGGCTGGTACTGCCGTTTTTCATCTCGAGTCTGGGCGGCGCGGTGATAGCTTTCGTGCTTATGGCGGCGCTTGAAAAAAGCGGCGTACTGCGGCGTTTTGCTGCCACGCTGGAGGGCGCTGACGGACGTGGAGCATGATATGATAAGCCGAATAATGCAAACATTGGAAGTAACTCGCAAATCCGGAGCGATAGTGCACTGCATTACGAATTACGTCGCGGCGACGGACTCGGCAAACGCACTGCTCGCGGTGGGCGCAACGCCTGTGATGGCTGACTGCCCGTATGAGTGCGGAGATATAACAAGACGATCGCGGGCATTGCTGCTTAATATGGGAACTTTTTCCGAGGGACATTACGAGGCTTTCAAGAGCTCCGCCGAAGCTGCGCTGGAGATCGGCATACCGTTCGTGCTCGATCCGGTCGGGCTGAGCGCGAGCGGTTATCGTCAGAAGTGCTTTCAGGAGATCGTGCCTAGCCGCTGTCCGTCTGTGATAAAATGCAATCTTTCGGAAGCGTACACGGTGGCGTGTCTGGCAAAAGTCAAAGCCGGATCGCCCCTCGAGATGTGCCAAAAGATCGCCTGCAAGCTTGACTCTGCCGTGATGATAACGGGCAGCGACGACTACATTTCGGACGGGATTAACAGCTGCATTCTGCACGGCGGCACGGCGAAGCTTACGAAGGTCACGGGCACGGGGTGCGTTACAGGCGCGCTGACGGCGGCGTTTCTCTCGGTCGGCGATCGGCTGACGGCGTGTATCACGGCGGCGGCGCTCATGAAGACCTGCGGCGTGATCGCGGAAGAGAAGAGCGGAAATGCTCTGCAAACCTTCCGCACAAAGCTGTACGACGGGCTTTCGGAAGTCGGCGAGAACGAGATACGCAGATGTATAGAGATCGAAAGTGTGAAATAAATGGCAAAAATGGATATTGACTATACCTTATATATATGTACCGACAGCGGGCTGATGTCCAGCAAAACGGTAGAGCAGTCGGTGGAGGCGGTGCTTCGCGGCGGCGCGACGGTGATTCAGCTTCGCGAGAAGAACGCTGGTTCGCGGGAACTTTACGAGCTGGCAAAGCGTGTTAAAGCTGTTACAGACAGGTACAATGCTCCGCTGATAATCGACGACAGGCTCGACATCGCGCTTGCGGTAGACGCGGCGGGCGTGCATCTGGGTCAGAGCGACCTGCCGTGCGCAGTGGCGCGAAAGCTGCTCGGCGAGGGCAAGATCATCGGCATTACCGCCCCGACGGTGGAGCTTGCGCAAGCCGCCGAGCGCGACGGCGCGGACTACATCGGCGTTGGCGCGATGTTCGCGACGTCTACAAAAATGGGCGCGCCTGCCAATACTAAGGAAAATCTTGCCGCGATACGCGCGGCGGTGGAAATACCGATCGTGATGATCGGCGGCGTGAAGCGCGCGAATGTGCTTGAATTTGCGGGTATGGGCGTGAACGGCGCGGCAGTGATCTCAGACATCATCGCCGACCCCGACCCCGAGGGCGCAGCGGCTGAAATGCGCGAGATCATGAAGAATTTCTGAGTGTGCGAGATTGCTTTAATTTATAAAAAAATAAGTAAATTCAACACGAAAAATATCGGACAGGGTTCGCTGAAAGCCCTGTCCGTTTTTGTATCAGTTTGCGGAGGCTGCGCCTATGGTTATGATGAACAGCTCGATGAAGTACATGGGCACTCTTACTTTCATATTCGCCCTTTAATTTCTTCCTCTTCTTTTAAAAACTCTTTGATTCATCGCTATTTTTAATTATACGCCTATTTTTGGCGTTTGTTAAGTATAGACGTTGGTTTAATATATTTATATTGACAAGCGATGAAATATATGGTATGCTGTAATAAATACAAGATTAGGAGGGCTACATCATGAACAAAAGAAACATCTTAGCATTTCTAGCCGCAACAGCCCTAGCATTGACAGCTTGCGGAAGCGTTGACGAAGGATCCGCCGACCCGCTCGCCGCCGATAGTTCGGTCGTTTCGGACGAGAGCAGTGATGAAACGCAGGCGGACTCCTCGGAAGCGGAGAGCACGGCAGACAGTTCCGAAGCGGAAGAAAGCACGGCTGATGAAAGTTCGGAATCGGCAGACAGTTCAGAGGCCGCAGACAGCGCGGAAAGCGCCGCGGACGAAAGCACCGCCGAAGTGGAAACCTCTGACAACCCGCACATGAGCGCCGAAAAGACTAACGAAAACGCGCTCGAGGTCGATGAGGGCGGCTGTAAAAATCCCGACCTGCCGCCTTGCGTGCATTATGTGAACGACGACGCGGACATTCAGACGGTGGCGAATATCGTGAAAGCGGCGGTCGACGGCGGCGAAACGATCGACCCCGAAACCTTTGAGTTTTACAAGGGCGGTGTTCACCCGAATTTCACTATGACCATCGACGGCGCGGAGTACAGCGTGTACCTCAAACCCGGCACGGCAAGCAACATTAAGATAAACGATCAGTATTACAACCTCAGCGGCGATGATTTCGCGACTATTTCCGAGATACTTTACTGGTAAAAACAAGGGACAGACCCGCAAGTCTGTCCCATTTTTTATCTGAAATTTCTGCCGTTTTGATTTTGGTTCGTGTATTTTGCAGAGTCGCTGAAATCAAACCCCGCATCGTTCATGCCGCTTGTGTTCGTGCTGTTCATACCATTCATAGCGCCCATGCCGTTCATGTCGTTCATGCCATTCATGCCGCCCATGCCGTTCGGCGGGGGAGTGAATTCGTGCGGCTTTATCGGCGCGCCGCAGTGCGGGCATTTTATGCAGGTGCCGATGACGTACACGCCGCCGCAGTATTCGCAGGTGTCCTCTTTCGCGGTCTGCGGTATCTCGGTCGCCTTTCGGTACTTGCGCGCTTTCGGCGTTAGTCCCAGCATTATGCACATGTGCAGGGCAATAAATGCCAGCATACCCAGCCCCATGAATATCTCTCCCCAAATTATTTCAGTGTCCATGATGGACGGGGTGATGTCGTTGAAAGCCGTGTTGACCGCCATGCCGACGCTGTATCGGCTGCGTGCGGTGAGGTATTTTTGCAGATTATTGGTAAAAACGTCCGCTTTTTTCTCGGTTATGATGTCGTCGGTGTCGTCGCCCTGCATACCCTCCCAGTACCAGTCGACGAAATCGTCTGACCTGCCGATAGCCGCCGTGCCCGCGGGCTGTGAATAAACTATCAGCCAGTGCTTCTCATCGTTAAAGAGGTTGACGTATTTGTCATATGCAAAGTTTTCCATATCGTCGTATTTGCCGAGCCACTCGTCATTAGTAACGGTGACAACGGCGGGCGTAACGCCTGTTTTTTGGTAAAACTGTCCGAGCGTTTCCTGAAGCATCGATTGGTTGTCGATAACGCCCAGCTCGTCTTGAATGACAATGCTTGTGTCATAATTATCTGCAAGCTTTTTCGGGTGGTGCACCGCGCTGCCGAACATCGCGAATATCCCGATGAAAAACGGGATATAAAAGAGTATCATTATCAAATTTGCGGGCGAAAAAGTCTGAGTAATGTCGTGGTCGGCGTAGACGTAGACCGGTCGGTGATGGCTGTAATAGCAAAATCTGCGTGCGCCGGGGAAGTATGAACTGCGCACTCTGCGCGGAGATCCGCCGCGCAAGCCGCTTGAATGGTGCGAACCGCCGTGAGAGCCTCCTCCGTGCGAGCCGCCGCCTGATGAATGTGGCATAATTTTCTCCTTTCAAAATACAAGGGTAATTGTATTTATACCATTGGTTCATATTTACAGTAAGTTTATTTCATATATCACAGTATAATTATAACACATTCTATTAAAAAAATCAACACAAAATGTGCGATAAAATGAAAAAAGCTCTGCGGAAAATCGCCTGACCGCAAAGCTTTTTTCTATATTATGGGTATCACGTTAGCATTATTTGCCCGTTAGGGACTTTTTTATGTGTTTGAAAAACGGCTTTATCCAGTACATATATAGTCTTACAACGAATATGACTGCCGTTGTTCCAACATCTACATAAAATGGCAGTTTGAAGAAGAACTCGTTGCTCATTTTAGTATCCAGCCCGAACCGCATATACGCCAGTATGCCCAGCAGGACTATGTATACGCCGACGAACAGCGTTATGTACGTTAGAATGATGTACAGCGGATTTCTTTGCTCTTTATTCATTTTTTGCGCTCCCTTTTGATTTCATTTTTCTATATTGTATCATATTATTTGTGAAAAGTCAAGAGGGATGAGGAGGGAATGCGCAAAAATTAGATTACGCGCTGACTATCATTCCGTCTGAGATCTCTATTATTCGGTCGCACTTTTCGGCGACTTTGGGGTCGTGGGTAACTATTATCACCGTTCTGCCCTGCTCGTTGAGCGATTTGAAAAGCGCCATTACTTCGGCAGAAGTTTTGGTGTCGAGCGCGCCCGTCGGTTCGTCGGCGAGTATCATGCTCGGCTCGTTTACTATCGCGCGGGCGATGGCAACGCGCTGCTTCTGACCGCCCGAGAGTTTGTTGCAAGGCTTTTTCGCGTACTCTTCCATGCCTACCGCTTTCAGCGCGGCGAGGGCTTTTTCTTTCTTGCCCTTCACCTTTTTCTTTGAGAAATTCAGCGGTATCAGCACATTTTCCAGCGCGGTGAAATCTTCTACCAGCGCGAAATCCTGCATCACCATACCGATCTTTTCGTTGCGGATACGCGCATATTTGCGCTCGGAAAGGTCTTTTACCAGCGTATCGTCTATGATGTACTCGCCGCTTTGGTAATTATCTATGCAGGCTAAAATATGCAGCAGGGTAGATTTGCCTGCGCCTGATTTGCCGATTATCGCTATCATTTCGCCGTCGGCTATCTCGCAGGAAACGCCGTGCAGCGCTTCAAATTCGTTGGCTTTTTTCGGATTATATATCTTTACAATGTTGTTCAGCTTTATCATTTCTCATTCTCCTCTCAGTTTCTGAATTCGGTTTTCAGCACGTCGCGCGGCTGCTTGTTTCTTACTACCAGCAGCGGTACTATCAGCGAGAGCAGCAGGAAGAGCGCGAGTATTATCGCGCATACGCCTATGTTGTCCCAGCCGACCTTTATTACCGTGCCTTTCAAGATGGTGTTTTTGCCCGCGATGAAGAATATCGCGTCTGCCACTATCGTAACGCCTACTATCGAGAGGTAGTTTAGGAAATTGAGCACCGAGCAGCGCCGCCATGTTGCTCCGCAGAGATACAGTATCGCGTAATTGCGCAGATTGCGGAGGGTGGTTATCATAGTGGTGATAACGGCGGTGAAGAGAGTGATTATCAGTATGCTTATCGCGATGGGCGAGAGGGTGTAAAGCTCTTTGTGGACGAAGCTTTCGCTGGCTTTGTAGTATTTGTTCGTGTAGCCGTAGATCTGGAAGCCTACCTGCGGGGCGAGGTCTTCTATCTCTTTGATGGTGTAAGCGCCCTCGGGGTAATTTATTATCAGCTTGCTGTTGAAAGCGTAGCTGCCCTTTGAACCGACCTTTGCCATCTGACCCTCGGTAGTTACGAAAAATTCCTCGCCGCGGCCCTGCTCGTTATACATATAATAGAAATCGCGGTAATCATCATCGTAATTATAAAATACATTATATCCGCCCGTGCCGTAAAGACGCTGGTTGTTCTCCAGTATACCGCATATCTCTATCTCAAAATCTACGCCGTCCCAGTCGGTGGCTTTTAGTTTATCGCCGACCTTATAGCCGTAATTATCGCTTACGAGAACCTGCGGTATCTTGCTCTTGGGGTCGGGAAGGCTGCCTTCTTTGAGGTAGGGGGGAAGCTTTTTCATCATGTCATCGGGGAAGTAAGACATATACGTCCATTGGTCGCCGGACTTTTTGTGAACGCCTATCATGTTTGCTTTGCCGCCGGTAACGTCGGTAGCTTTATCGAGATTTTTCAGTATGTCTTCCTTATACTTCATATTGGGATTGTCAGCTTCGGCTATAACTATCACGCCGTTTTTCGAGAGCGGCTCTTTAAACTGCGAATAGTAAACAGTGCGGTCTTTTATAGCCGACATCATTATTATCACAAGCGCGAAAACTACGGCAAGCTGCAGGGATATCAGCAAATTCATAAGTCCCGCCTTTTTGCCGAGCTTTAGCGAAGAGCTGCGCGACTGGGTGAAATTGAGCTTTGCGCTGATATTTTTCAGCAGCATAAAGAAGAGCACCGCCGCCGAAACAAGCGTGTAAGCCACGAAAATAGCGGCGTAGCGCTGAATGTTAAGGCAATCTATAGCGTTCGGGAAAATCTGTACCATGCGCTGATACAGCAATTTATGGAAAGCAAAAAGCGAAAGGGCGAAAACTGGCGAAATCACCGCGAGGGCTTCGCCGAGGAAGAGCGAAACGCACCTGCCGCGGCAGGCACCGCAAACGCGGAAGACCGTTATCCTGCGCTTATTGCACTCGATAACGTACTTATGCAGTACCGCGAGGTTTACTGCGAAAAGCAGCGCTACCGCGGCAGTAATGTAAATTATGGTCTTGTAATACGCCAGATCTGATGCGGCGGAAAGGTCCATATCGGCAACGTGTGCGTCTTGAGAAATACTGCCGTCTACTATATTTTTTATGGTGGTGTACTGCGAGTATGTTACGGGGCTTTTGAATACGATATAGAATTCGCTTCTCATATATGTATCATCAGGCAAAGCGGTAAGCGGTATGCTGTACCAACATTCTTTTGGTATTATCTGAGTTACTTCAAAATCTACTCCTGCGATCTTAACCGTATCTCCTAAGCCTTTAAGAGTTCTTGCCATTTCCCCATCATAGGACAAGGTCCCTGTGGAAACACCGATATTTTCGTCAAAAAAATCTTCGGTAAGTACGATATGTCTGTCGCCATCGTTATATTCTTTATCAGATATTCCGTATGCTGTATCTTCATTCAAAGTGTTTACGAATCCGTCTTTCGTCAATCTGAAATAAAAATCAAAAAAAGCAAGCCCCGTCAGATCATTTTCTAATGTAGCCTCACATTGTATCTGATCAATATCATCATACATATCTTCTGGAATTTGCTCTACTACTTTCATTATATCGCCCTTAGTAAGGGTGCTGAAGTTATTGTAACGAAAAAGCTGATTAAGGTTTTCGTCACCGGTATCATATGTCAGCAGGTCTGTGCGTGAAGTCATCCAGCCGCTCCAGTCATTTGCTTCAATTGTTACCGTGGTGGATTCATTTGTTCCCTCAAGCAAATTTATACGGTAATTTTCATAAACGCCGTAAATAAAACAGCCTACCAGCGCAGTCATACATGATGTTAATATCATAAAAATCGTGAGCATCTTATTTTCTTTAAACAAGTTGCGCATGATCTTGAAAAGCATATTTGTTTTCTCCTTTCTGTGAAAAAGTATTATAAATGCGCACACTTATAAAGCGTGCGCATTTAAAGTCGATTAGAATGCAATTGGTCTGGTTTTTCTTATTTCACCCCTATTATCGCCATTTTCATCTCTTACAAATGAACGGTAATAAGCGCGGTACTCGCTGGGCTTGCCGCTTCTTGAAGTTTCTGCTACTGCGATAGTACCTTTGTCTGCCTCAGGCTTGAAGTCTGCTCCGTTAACGTATGTAAGGCCGTTTGGATTTCTAATTTCGCAGGCTGAAAAAATTGCAGTGTAATTATCTTTTCTACAAATAGTAAGGTTTCTGACCGTGATCTTATTATTTGTGGAGTCATAATAGTAACTCTGCAAAGAATTAAGATAATCATTTGTTACTTGATGCGATTTCTCTTGCGTTACAGCGCTGGCGCTCATGGTTGTGCCTGCGGCGAGCATAACAGCGGCTGCACCGAAGGCGGCGATTTTTCTTTTAATAGATCTCATAATGAAATCCCTCCTATTGATTTTTTAAGGCATATAAATGACACTTGTGAAACCCCATGCCTTTTTTGTATGTAGCAGGGAAAGTATTGAATAATTTTCCTCTGCTACTATATTTGATTATAACACGAACATAAAGCTTTGTCAATAATATTCTATAAATTAGACCATAATTTTGTAACAATGCACAACTTTACTCATACATTTTCTACAAAAAAAGCCGCTGATACCCTCAGCGGCTAAATGCTATATTTTGCAGTGTTTTTGCCCTGTTTTAAATGCCCAGACTATCCGCCCAAGCCTTTATCTCGGCGGCGCTCATGCCGTTGAGCAGCTTGCCCTCGACAATTTCAGCGGCGGGGGCGCTCTTTTTCAGCGCGGCTGCCGTCTTGCCAAATCCGCTGCCGCCCGAGGTCGCGAAAAGTATTATCTTCTTGCCTGAGAAGTCATAAGTTTCCAAAAAACGATTTATGATAGTCGGCGCAACGTACCACCATATCGGGAAGCCCACGAAAACGGTGTCGTATGCGGAAAAATCCGCCGCGGTGTCGGCAAGCTCGGGGTAATCCGCGCCGCCCTTCATCTCCAAACTGGAGCGCGACTTGGAATTCATCCAGTTGAGATCCTCATCGGTGTAGGGCACTTTCGGCACGATCTCGTAAACGCCGCAGCCAAGCGCGTTGGCAAGCTGCATCGCCGCCTTAGCCGTAACTCCGCTTGCGGAAAAATATGTAACGATTGCTTCGCTCATTGCTGTTACCTCCTGTAATTATTTTAAATTGTTGTAAACTTCATCGGATACAGGCTCGCACCATTCGTTGCTGCAATTTTCACCCGGAACTTCCACCGCAATGTGGCTGAACCAGCTGTCAGACTTCGCTCCGTGCCAATGCTTGACATTTGAAGGCATCATTACCACACTGCCCGGCGTAAGGCTGACCGCGGGCTTGCCCTCTTCCTGATACCAGCCCTCGCCCGCCGTACAGAGCAGAAGCTGTCCGCCGCCCTTGTCAGAATGGTGGATATGCCAATTGTTGCGGCAGCCGGGTTCAAACGTTACGTTCGCCGCGAAAAGCGCGCCCTTGGGGTCGGTCAGTGGGTTGAGAAACGAATCGCCCACGAAAAATTTGGCGTAAGCGGTGTTTGGCTCGCCCGTACCGAACATATTTGCATCTTCAAAATCTCTCCTCTTCTGGTATTTCATCTGAAATCACCTCCTTGGTTCATTTTCTGAATATATTATACAACTTGGAGCGTGCTGCAAGTCAAGAGGGCGATCTGCACGAAAATCAAGTACATGATTTGTATGATCTGCCGACAACTATTGACAACTTTTCGCCGACGTATTATAATAAGCATATATATTATAAAGGTATAGGGGGAAAACAAAATGGCAAAAACCAAGCGCCGCAGATACCAAACTTCAGTGCAGAGCATTTGTCTTATGCTCGACGGAGCGTACATGGTGCTTGCGGCAACGCTTATGCAGATGTTTTTTGAAAACAAAATGTACAAGGCAGAGGATATAGGCGCGGGTTCGGTGCTCGTCTGCCACTCCATAACTCTTGCTGCGGTAGATCTGATGATATGGCGCTGGTGCAATAAGGGAAAGCGCAAACCGATAGCTATTGGCTTTATGATCAAGACATCGCTTTTCTGCATATTTTTTGGCGGGCTGTATGTTACATGGGATATACCTCAGGCGGCGGTCTGCTTTTGGTCGCTCGGCGCGCTGCTGATGTTGCTCGCGGTGTGGCTTTTCAAAAGCACAAACAGTATGAAAAGCGCTTTTTCGAGTGTGCAGAACGCCGCTTACAGCTTCATCGGCGACAGCGCCGCGGGGTATTTTCAAATGGCTGAGCGCGAATATTTCAAACTGAACGGCATCTCGCCAAACAGCAAGCCGCGCGAGGGTCAGCACACGCAGATAATGCGTTACGCCGCCATGCCGATTGTCTATTTTATGGTGTGGCTGGCTGAAAAAGGCGGTTACAGCGAGCATTTTATGGTTGACGAGGGCAACGGCAAGCTTGTAGAAAATGTCAAAAATCGCACCGCCGACCCCGCTGAACTGCTGCTTTCTCAGTCGAATAAGCAGCTTAACGCCGCCGATCTGAACGACGAAATGCTTAATTTTGCTGCTTTGTATTACGACTGCCGCATTTCAAACAACTCGCAGGGCTACGAAAGCCGCGGCTGGTTCAGCGACTTTTTCACCGACGCAGACCTGCATGGCGAGCCGATCTTTTGCAGTGAATTTTCGTGGGTGCGTTACGAACGTTTGAAAAAGCAGCTCGACAGCGAATTTGACGAGTACAAAAAGAAGGCGGAGATGATCTGTCTTTGGAATGAATTTGAGCCTATGCCGAATTTTTACTGGCAAAAGTTCGATGCGAACGTCACTATCTTTGCTGGTGAGGGCGTTTCGGCGGAATATGTGAAGCGCTGTGTGGAGGAGATCTGCGATTCGGAAAAGCTGGCGCGGATGGCGGCGGATACGGCGGTCTTTGGCGAACCTCCGAAGCCGCGAGATCTCTGCATTTACACGCCCTACGGGGACGAAACGGCTTACGTCATCGAGGGCGAAGATGCGCGTGTGGCGGTTCGCGGCGGTGAAATAATTTACTTTTCTAAGCTTGATGACCCGGAAATATCGCCGTGGGCGCGGCGGACTGATCTGAAATACCGCACGATAAAACAGCTTAGCGGCATCGACCCCGACGAGATCGACACGCCCGAAAAGGCGCTGGCGGCGGGGCTTGTGGCGGTCGAACAGCTTCCCGCGCGGTATGGCGGCGACCCGAATTCGCCCGAAAATATCATGTATCTGCCGCCCTGCATCGCGGGATTCAAGCTGAAATGCGACGAAGTCGTGGCAGCGGCGGTCTGCTACGGGGCGGCTGACCGCTACTTTTGCGGGCCGTTCATCATGGGCGAGGGCATTGTGCCGAAGACCTTTTACGTTTCCGCGAACTTGGGTCCGCAGCGCATTTTTCACCAGCGTATAGATGTTTACAGCAGGCGAGATGTGCACAAAACATCAACAGTACAGACCGCCGAAGAGGTGCGGCGGTCGGATATATGATCAACAAAGGAGTGCTTAAAAATGGAATTTCAAAAGCTGATAGAAAGCAGAAGAAGTGTGAGAAAATACACCGCTGAGGGCAGACCGACAAGGGAGCAGATCGGTGAGCTGATAGCCGCGGCGCAGGAAGCACCCTCGTGGAAAAATTCGCAGACGGCACGCTTTTACTGCCTTGTGAGCGAGGACATCTGCAACAAGCTGCGCGAGGAGTGCCTGCCGGGGTTTAACCGCGAACGTGCTGAAAATGCAGTACTTATTGTGACTACGTTCGTGCACACACGCGCGGGTTTTGACAAAGAGGGCAACCCCGACAACGAGGTCGGCAACGGCTGGGGCTTTTACGATCTGGGTCTGAACAACGAGATACTTGTGCTCAAAGCGGCGGAGCTTGGGCTTGGCTCGCTGATAATGGGCATTCGTGACGGCGAGAAAATTCGCGGTCTGCTGGACATTCCCGAGAGCGAAACTGTCGTATCGGTAATAGCCGTAGGCGCGCCCGATGAGCAGCCGATAAGACCTAAAAGAAGAGCGCTGGAGGACGTGGCAAAGTTTTTCTAAACTGCACAAAATGTCAATAGTTTAGCCGACGGGGAGTGCCGAGGATCTGCGGTCTGCCTGCCGGCTTTTTGTGTTCGGATATGCCGCATACGCGGTATGTGATTAAGAAATGTGATATGTAAATATCCATATACCGCATGAAAAATACAGCATACAGTATAAAATAATCGGTTATTTTCAAATTCTTTTCTTGAAACGGCGGGATTATTGTGATATAATGATGATATATGAAAACGTTTACCGCTTTCAATTTTTATGTAATGGAGGGCTTTTATGTCAGATACTTGCAATATTTCTCCTGAACTTCTGGAGAAAATGGACGCCTACTGGCGCGCTGCAAACTACCTTTCCGCAGGTCAGCTTTACCTGCTGGATAACCCCCTGCTCCGTGAACCCCTCACCACTGACCACATCAAGAAAAAGATAGTAGGTCACTGGGGTACTGTTCCCGGACAGAACTTTATCTACGTTCACCTCAACAGAGTTATCAAGAAGTATGATCTTGATATGATCTACATCTCCGGCCCCGGCCACGGAGGAAACTTTATGGTAGCCAACACCTACCTCGAAGGCTCTTACTCCGAAGTTTACCCCAACATCTCCCGCGATGCAGAGGGTATGAAGAAGCTTTTCAAGCAGTTCTCTTTCCCGGGCGGAATATCTTCTCACGTTGCGCCTGAAACTCCCGGCTCTATCAATGAGGGCGGCGAGCTCGGTTATTCGCTGGCGCACGCTTTCGGCTCGGTTTTCGATAACCCCGGAATGATAACCACCTGCGTAGTAGGCGACGGCGAGGCCGAAACAGGCCCTCTCGCTACCGCATGGCACTCTAACAAATTCCTGAACCCCGCCACCGACGGTGCTGTTCTGCCCATACTCCACCTCAACGGCTACAAGATCTCCAACCCCACCATCTTCTCGAGAATTTCGCATGACGAGATCCGGAAATTCTTCGAGGGCTGCGGCTGGAAGCCTTATTTCGTAGAGGGCGACGACCCCAAGACCATGCACAAGCTGATGGCTGAAACTCTCGATACCGTTATCGAAGAGATCAAGGCTATACAGAAAGCTGCGCGCGAGGACGGCGTTAAGGAAAGACCTATGTGGCCTATGATCGTCTTCCGTTCTCCTAAGGGCTGGACAGGTCCTAAGGTCGTAGACGGCAAGCAGATAGAAAACAGCTTCCGCGCACATCAGGTGCCCATCACAATGGAGCAGCCCGATCACCTTGAGCTGCTGGAAAAATGGCTCAAGAGCTACAAGCCCGAAGAGCTGTTTGACGAAAACGGCAGACTTATCCCCGAGCTGGAAGAGCTGGCACCCGTTGGCGACCACAGAATGGGCGCTAACCCCCACGCGAACGGCGGCAAGCTGCTTCGCGACCTCAGACTTCCCGACTTTAAGAATTACGCGATAGATGTTCCCGTTCCCGGCAGCGTTGAAGCGCAGGATATGATAGAGCTTGGCGGATTTGTACGCGATATTTTCAAGCTCAATAAGGAGCAGAGAAACTTCCGTATATTCGGGCCTGACGAAACTATGTCCAACAGACTGGGCAAGGTTTTTGAGGAAACCAACCGCGACTGGAACGCTGAAGCTTACGACAGCGACGAATTCCTCGCTAACGACGGAAGAGTTATGGACTCTATGCTTTCCGAGCATATGTGCGAAGGCTGGCTCGAGGGCTACCTGCTCACAGGCCGCCACGGCTTCTTTGCAAGCTACGAAGCATTCATCAGAATAGTAGACTCTATGTTCTCGCAGCACGCTAAGTGGCTGAAAGTAACTTCTGAGCTGCCTTGGCGTCAGAAGATCGCTTCGCTCAACTACATACTTTCCTCTAACGTATGGCAGCAGGACCACAACGGCTTTACTCATCAGGACCCCGGCTTCCTCGACCACGTTGCCAACAAGAAGGCAGACGTTGTAAGAATGTATCTGCCGCCTGATACTAACTGCCTGCTCTCCTGCTTCGACCACTGCATACGTTCTAAGAACTATGTAAACGTAATGGTAACTTCTAAGCACCCCCGTCCCCAGTGGCTGACTATGGAGCAGGCTGTAAAGCACTGCACACAGGGTATAGGCATATGGGAGTGGGCTTCCAACGACCAGGGCGAAGAGCCTGACGTTGTACTCGCCTGCTGCGGCGATACTCCTACTCTGGAGTGTCTGGCGGCTGTTACCATCATGCGCGAGCACCTGCCGCAGGTAAAGATCAGATTTATAAACGTAGTAGACCTCTTTAAGCTTCAGCCGCAGAGCGCTCACCCGCACGGTCTGAGCGACGCTGATTTCAACGCGCTGTTCACCAAGGACAAGCCGATAATCTTCGCGTTCCACGGCTATCCAACGCTGATACACGAGTTGCTGTATCACCGCGAGAACCGCAACCTCTTTGTTTGCGGCTACAACGAAGAGGGAACTATCACCACTCCGTTCGACATGAGAGTACAGAACGAGATCGACAGATTCCACCTCGTTCTCGACATGATAAAGGCTCTGCCTGAGCTGGGCAACAAGGGCTCGTACCTCTATCAGAAGATGATGGATACGCTGGTAGCTCACAAGCAGTACATCAGCGAGTACGGTCAGGATCTTCCCGAAGTACGCGACTGGAAGTGGAGCAAGTAAGCTGAGTTTTCGGCTGAACGCTCGATATAGCTGATAATATTTCACGCCGTCTGTTTGATCGCAGGCGGCGTGAATTTTTGTATATAAAAACCGCCCCTCCCAATTCATTTCGGGAGGGGCGGCGCTGTATGTTGTATGTTCGCTAAAATTTACTTGAACGGATTTTCATTCTTGTAGAGCATACCTGCGGGGCGGTTGAAGGCTCTGTCCTCAACGCCGAGGTATTTCAGCACGTCGAAGAGCGCTTTGCCGTGGTGGCCGAAAACTACCGCGCCGTGGTGCGGATAGCCCTTCTCGATGAGGACGTATCTGTAAAAACGCGCCATCTCGCTGATACCGAATATGCCGATAGTGCCGAACGAGCGGGTGCGGACGGGGAGTATCTCGCCCTGAGCGGCGTACGCCTGAAGCTTGGTGTCGGCGGAAGAATGCAGACGGAAGAATGTGATGTCGCCCGCCTTGATGTCGCCCTCGAGAGTGCCGCGGGTGATGTCCGGCTCTTTATCCGGCTCGAGTCCGCGGTGCATTATCTTCTGATATTTCATCACGGGGCTGTTGAGTATGCAGTGCGAGCCGTTGCCGCAGTGGAAGCCCATGAAGGTGTCGCGCTGGGTGTAGCCGAACTTGCCCTCGATGTCCTCGCGGTAGATGTCGGCGGGAACGGTGTTGTTGATGTCGAGCAGGGTAACGATCTCGTCGGAAACGCACTGGCCAACGTACTCGCTGAGCGCGCCGTAAATATCAACTTCGCAGGAAACGGGAATGCCGCGCGCGCCGAGTCTTCCGTTTACATAGCAGGGCACGAAGCCGAACTGCGTCTGGAAAGAGGGCCAGCATTTGTTGGCGAAAGCGACATATTTGCGGTCGCCCTTGTGCTGTTCCGCCCAGTCGAGCAGGGTGATCTCGTACTGCGCGAGCTTGGGGAGAATGCCAGCCATCTTGTTGCCCTCGCCAAGCTCAGCGGTCATTTCGGCGACAACGGCAGGTATGCGCTCGTCGCCCGCGTGCTCGTTGTAAGCGGCGAAAAGGTCAAGCTCAGAGTTTTCCTCGATCTCAACGCCGAGGTCGTAAAGGCGTGCTATAGGCGCGTTGCAGGCAAGAAAATCCTGAGGACGAGGGCCGAAAGTGATGAGTTTCAGATTTCTCAGACCCGCGACAGCGCGCGCAACGGGGATAAATCCGGCGATCATATCGGCGACCTCGGGGGCAGTGCCTACTGGGTACTCGGGAATATAAGCGCGAACGCCGCGAAGTTTGAGGTTGTAGGAAGCGTTGAGCATACCGCAGAAAGCATCGCCGCGGTTGTCAGAAAGCTCAGCGCCGCATTCGTCCTCAGCGGCGGCGGCGAACATCACGGGGCCGCCGAAGTACTTAGCGAGCAGCGTTTCGGGCGTTTCAGGGCCAAAGTTGCCGAGGTAAACGGCGAGAGCGCTGCACTCAGCGGCGTTGATGTCGTCGAGCGCCCTGCGCATATCCTTTTCGTTTTCAATGACAACGGGACATTCGTAGAGCTGAGCGGCGTCGTACTTTTCACGGAAAGCGGCGGCAACGGCGCGGCGGCGGTTTTCAGAGAGCGACATAGGGAAGCAGTCGCGGGAAACTGCCACGAGCGCGATCTTTATCTCGGGCATATTTGACAATTTATTCATTTTAGAACCTCCTAAAAAATTTATCAATGTCATTATACCACATAATCAGCCATATTTCAATATAAAAAAGTCAGCATATGTGAAAATTTGCGTATAAAAAGTGCTGATCTTTGTGAAATTTGTGCATATGTACATTTATAGCGGCTGCATTTTGTGCAAGTATACAAAAGTGCGAAAAAACACGCAAAAGGTGTTGACATATACGATTTTGTGTGGTATAATAATTAAGCTGTCAGACGAGAGAGCTTGAACGGCTGAAGAAAATTTAAAAAACCTCTTGACAAGCCATGCAAAATATGATATAATAAATCATGTTGTCAGCGATACGCTGGTGTAGCTCAGTTGGTAGAGCAGCTGATTTGTAATCAGCAGGTCGGGGG
>OGNF01001635.1_pt1 | contig 19758 bp, 24 predicted proteins | sample 1573321 | NCBI WGS metagenome assembly OGNF01 (sample SAMEA2581911, study PRJEB24529) | metagenome | biome: Human gut stool | place: China | collected 2011
CGCCATAGCCCTCGATGGTGACGGTATGCTCCTGATTTTTGGCAAGCTCCATCGTCTTCTCCTCTCAGAAAAGGTACTTCGCGCTTTTATCGCGCGAAGTACCTTTTGTTGTGTATCTCAAATCACTCGCGGAAGCGCTCGATCAGGCTGATGATCTGGCCGGTGAGCGCAGAAATGTCCTTGTTGGGTCTGCCCTTGCAGCGCTTGGCAAACTCAAGCAGCGACTCCGCTGCCGCCACGAGCTTGGCGTAGAGGTTGTCGGCGCGGGACTTCTGCGCCGTGCGCTTGCGCTCGGAAATGTAGCCCTCGCTGACCATTTCGTTCGCAGCGAGGTCGTAGCACTCGGTAAACTTGGCCGCGTGCGCATGGAAGCCGAGGGAATTGAGCTCTTCGGCAAACACGGGCGCAACGTCCTCGTCGCCGTGGACAACAAACACGTGCGTCGGCTTCGGGTCGAATGCCTTGATCCACTGGACGAGATGATCGTGATCGGCGTGGGACGACAGGCCCTGGAAGTTGACGATTTTCGCCTTGACGGCGATCTCCTCGCCGAAGAGCTTGACCTTTTCAACGCCGTCGAGCAATCTGCGGCCCAGCGTGCCGGGCGACTGGAAGCCGACGAACACGACCGCGCTGTTCGCGCGCCAGAGGTTGTGCTTGAGGTGATGGCGGATACGGCCCGCGTCGCACATACCGGAGGCGGAAATGATGACCTTGGGTGTCGTGTCCATGTTGAGCATCTTGGACTCCTCGCTCGACTCGACCAGGTTGAGGTTGGGGAAGGTGAACATGTGCGTGCCGTCCTTCACAAGCTCGAGCGCCTGCTCGTCGAGATAGCCGTGCAGGTCGCCGCAGAACACAGTCGTCGCCGCCTTGGCAAGGGGCGAGTCGATGTACACAGGGAAGTTCGGCGTCGACTTGACGAGCTTTTGATCCTTGATCTCGCGGATAAAGTACAAAAGCTCCTGCGTGCGGCCCACGGCGAACGACGGGATGACGACGTTGCCGCCCTTGCCGAGCGTTTCGTCGATGATCTCGGCAAGCTCGTCGGTATAGCTCCAGACCTCGGTGTGGTTGCGGTCGCCGTAGGTCGACTCCATCACGACGTAGTCGGCCTTTTTGAGAAGCTGCGGGTCGCGGATAATGGGCTGGTCGACGTTGCCGATATCGCCGGAGAAGACGATCGTCTTGTGCATGCCGTTTTCTTCCAGCTCAAGCGTGATGGACGCGGAACCGAGCAGATGGCCCGCGTCGGTGAACACCGCGCTCACACCCTCGCAGAGGTCGACCTTTTCTTTATACTCGCAGGTCGTCACGTACTTGAAGACGTCCAGCGCATCCTGCTCGGTGTAGAGCGGATCGACATGCTCGCGGCCCGCGCGCTCGCCCTTGCGGTTTTCGTACTCAGCGTCGCTCTCCTGAATGTGAGCGGAGTCGAGCAACATGATCTTCATCAAATCTGCTGTCAGGCGTGTCGTCAGGATGCGGCCGTGGAAGCCGTTTTTCACCAGCAGCGGGATACGGCCCGTGTGGTCGATGTGCGCGTGGGTGACGAGCAGAATATCGATATTGCCGGGAGCGAAAGCGAGATAACGGTTGTCGAGCTCGTCGCGGCCCTGCTGTAAGCCGCAGTCGACGAGGATCTTCTTACCGTTTATCTCCAGGCAGTGGCAGGAGCCGGTCACGCAGCGGTCGGCCCCGTAAAAGTGCAGTTTCATGCGAATATCCTCCTTAGATGAGAAAAAACTTCTTCCTTATGCTTCTGTCCTCCGCCGTCGGAGGGCATTTCGTCGCTTTGTACTATCTTGCTTTGTATTTTACCACAGCAGCTATATAGAGTGCAAGCCATGCCTGACGCAGCGGCGGAATTTATTTACAATCCATTCATATTATACAGCAAATTTTCCTTTGCATATCGCGCAGAGGGATGCTATACTTGTAAGCGTGTCATTATGCTCCCACGAAAGGAAGTTTTGAATATGGGTTTCTTTAGTAAAATGTTCGGTTCCTACAGCGACCGTGAGCTCAAGAGCATCTACCCCATCGTCGACAAGATCGAAGCGATGGCGGACGAATACAAGGCGATGAGCGACGCGGAGCTGCAGGCCAAAACGCCGGAGTTCAAGACGCGTCTGCAAAGCGGCGAAACGCTCGACGACATCCTGCCTGAGGCGTTTGCCACCGTGCGCGAGGCGTCCCGCCGCGTGCTGGGGCTGTACCCCTACCGCGTGCAGCTCGTCGGCGGCGTGGTGCTCCATCAGGGCCGCATCGCCGAGATGAAGACCGGTGAAGGCAAAACGTTGGTGGCAACGCTGCCCGCGTACCTAAACGCCCTGAACGGCAACGGCGTCCACATCGTCACCGTGAACGACTACCTCGCCAAGCGAGACAGCGAGTGGATGGGCAAAGTCCACCGTTTCTTAGGCCTCACGGTCGGCTTGATCGTCCACGACCTCACGAGCGAGGAGCGCCGCAAGGCCTACGCTGCGGACATCACCTACGGCACGAACAACGAGATGGGCTTTGACTATCTGCGCGATAACATGGCCATCTACGCAAGCGAGCTCGTCCAGCGCGGACATGCCTTCGCCATCGTCGACGAGGTCGACTCCATTTTGATCGATGAGGCGCGCACGCCGCTCATCATCTCCGGCATGGGCGAAAAGTCCACGGAGATGTATTCCCGCACGGAAAACCTTGTACGCGGCTTCCGCAAGAAGGTCATCGCCGAGAGCGACGACAAGGAAGAGGAAGACGTCAACATCGACGCCGACTACATCGTCGACGAAAAGGCCAAGACCGCGACGCTCACCGCCCGCGGCGTGAAGAAGGCCGAGGAATACTTCGGCCTTGAAAACCTCTCCGATCCCGAAAACTCCACCATCGCGCACCACATCAACCAGGCCATCAAGGCCCACGGCACGATGAAGCGCGATATCGACTATGTCATCAAGGACGGTCAGGTCGTCATCGTCGACGAGTTCACCGGCCGACTGATGTTCGGCCGCCGCTACAGCGACGGTCTGCACCAGGCCATCGAGGCCAAGGAGCATGTCGAGGTCGCGCGAGAAAGCAAGACGCTTGCGACCATCACGTTCCAGAATTACTTCCGCCTGTACGGCAAGCTCTCCGGTATGACCGGTACGGCGCTCACCGAGGAAGAGGAATTCGGCACGATCTACAACCTCGACATCATTGAAATTCCGACGAACCGCCCCATCGCCCGTATCGATGACCCCGACGTCGTCTACAAAACCGAGGCAGCAAAGTACCGCGCTGTTATCGAGCAGGTCAAGGCCTGCCATGCCAAGGGCCAGCCCGTGCTGGTCGGTACGGTGTCGATCGAAAAGAACGAAAAGCTCTCGTATCTGCTCTCCCGCGAGGGCATCAAGCACAACCTCTTAAACGCGAAGAACCACGAAAAGGAAGCCGAGATCGTCGCGCAGGCCGGTAAGCTCGGCGCAGTCACGGTCGCGACGAACATGGCCGGCCGTGGTACCGATATCATGCTCGGCGGCAACGCCGAGTACATGGCAAAGACCGATCTGCGCAAGGCGGGTCTCAGCGACGAGCTCATCGCCGAGGCGACCGGCTACGCCGAGACCGACAACAAGGAGATCCTCGACGCGCGCGATATGTTCGCCAAGGCCCTTGAAAAGCACCGCGAAGAGATCAGCGGTGAGGCGGACAAGGTCCGCGAGGCAGGGGGCCTGTTCATCATCGGCACGGAGCGCCACGATTCCCGCCGTATCGACAACCAGCTGCGCGGCCGTGCCGGCCGTCAGGGCGACCCGGGCGAGACGCGCTTCTACCTCTCGCTCGAGGACGATCTGCTGCGCCTGTTCGGCGGCGAGCGCATCACGAACCTCATGGACCGCATGAACCTCGACGAGGACACGCCCATCGAGAACAAGATGCTCTCGAAGTCCATCGAGAACGCACAGACCAGCGTCGAGTCCCGCAACTTCCAGTCCCGTAAGGCGACGCTTGAATACGACGACGTGATGAACAAGCAGCGCGAGATCATCTACGGGCAGCGCAAGCAGGTGCTCGACGGCCGCAACCTCAAGGATACCATCTTCGGCATGATCCGCAGCGGCATTTCCAATCAGGTCACGCTCCACTCCGGCGAGCACGGTAAACTCGACGAGGACGGCGTGCGCGAGATCCTCGGCAGCCTCGAGGGTATGTACTTCCCGCGCGGCATGGTCACCGAAACGCCCGCCGAGCTCGCCGCCATGGGCGAGGACGAGCTGACGGAGCTGTTCTTCAACGCCGCCGTCACCACCTACGAGCGCAAGGAGGAGGCCGTCACCTCCCCCATCATGCGCGAGCTTGAGCGCGTTGTGCTGCTGCGCGTGGTCGACGAATACTGGATGGACCATATCGACGCCATGCAGGAGCTGCGTCAGGGCATCCGCCTGCGCGCCTACGCGCAGGTCAACCCCATCGACGCCTACAAGAAGGAATCCCTCGAGATGTTCGAGGAGATGATCTCCGCCATTCAGGACGAGACTGTGCGCCGCATCTTCTCCGCCCGCATCAAGAGCGAGGCCGAGGTCAAGCGCGAGCGCGTGGCCGAGGGCATCGTCGCCACCACCGCGGGCGACGGCAGCGTGAAAAAGCAGCCGCGCAAGGTGCAGAAGATCGGCCGCAACGACCCCTGCCCCTGCGGCAGCGGAAAAAAGTATAAGCAGTGCTGCGGACGGTAACGGACGCAGCCTGCTGATACGCGGCATACGAGCGGTTGCCGCGCCAGCGGCGAGCGAGCTGCCATCCGGCATTTTTTGCGCTGCACGGCAGCGCGGAAAATAAGCAGTGCTGCGGACGGTAACAACAAAAAGGGGTATTCTCTTTCCGAAAGAGAATACCCCTTTTCGGCACGAAGGCGCGCCGGTCCGGAGGCTCCCGCCTCCGGCAGGACGGTCTGCCGGAGGACGTCACGCAAATAAATTCGCATCGGTCAGGCACACAGGGGGCGCTGAATATGGTCGAGTCAAAAATCTACATTGGGCTGAACGATCTGTCGACGAACACTCAGCTCTTTGAAAACGAAAAGTATATCAGGGTGCTTCGTAATGTATGCTATTCCTACAAAGTGCCTTTTTCCTTTCAGGTGCAGGAGGGTGGGTATATTTACGAAAGCGGAGAATACGCCCGGGAGACCAGTCTGGTCCTCACCCTGATCGACGTTGACAAGACCGTTGTGAAGGATATCGCCAAGGACCTGTGCGCTTTCTTCCATCAGGAGTCTGTTCTGGTCACCGAAAGTTATCTGCAGGCACATTTCGTTCGCGAAACATTGGAATGCGGCGGTGAGGAAACTCTGTGAGGTGATCAGGCAAGTCAGGATCATTGGAGGGTATGAATGAATCAGCACGGGATTTTCAAAAAATGGCTTTGGGCTGGAGTGATGGGAATTTTAACCATTCTGCTTTGCCTGATCGTTTCCGATGATTTATTGGGACTAAATTCCCCTCCCGCACGGAGTCAGATGGGGCATTATGTTTTCTGGGTAAGCCTGATCGGTTTGCCGTTGTTATTTTACAAGTTCGTTTCTTGGCGGTATACATTATTGAATATCCCCCTTTATTTTTTACTCTACTTTCCCATCTATGAGTTGTGCGGCCTTAAACATACCAATTTATTTCTCCAAACAGGTGGATTTATCAGTTTTCCGGTATGGTTCGGAGCAATATTGGTCACTGCCTGTTTTTGGGGGATACAAAGCCTTGTATATCTGATCTGCCATATCGCTTTTCATTTATTGAAAAAGCAGCAATAGCTTTCCATTCACCGCAGCCCCGCCGCGCCGTGCGCGGCAAATTTCCCCGCGCCGCAGGCGCGAAAGGAGGTCCCTTATGTCCTTTACCGAGCACAATGTCAACGGCGTGATCTTCGACACCGCCGGCACGCTCTCCGTCGGCGGCGTGCGCCACGCCTTCACCACCCGTCACGGCGGCGTGAGTCCCGCGCCGTTCGACTCGCTCAACCTTGCGAGCAACCGCGGCGACCGTGAGGAGAACATCCTCGAAAATTACCGCCGCCTCGGCGCCGCCGTCGGCTTCGACGCCTCGCGCGCCGTCGGCTGCCGCCAGATCCACTCCGACCTCGTGCGCGTCGCGCGGGAGGAGGATGCCGGCAAGCTCCGCTGGGACGAGCGGCCCTACGACGCCGACGCGCTCATCACGAACGTGCCGAACCTGCCGCTCTTTGCCTACGGCACGGACTGCTGCATGATCACGGTCTACGACCCGACCTCGCGCTCCATCGCCGCCATCCACGCCGGCTGGCGCGGCACGGCGAGCGGCATCGTGCTCAAGGCGCTCGTCACGATGATGAGCCTTTACGGCGCGGACCCCTACACGATGCGCGCGGCCATCGGCCCCGCCATCGGCAAGTGCTGCTTTGAGACCGACGGCGATGTGGCGGATGCCTTCCATGAGCTCATGGACCCCGCCGTGGACGAGCGCATCGAGCGCCGCGGCGACAAGTACCACATCGACCTCAAATCCATCAACCGTCTGTGGCTGCTACGCAGTGGACTGGACCCCTCGCGCATCGACGTACACCCCGACTGCACCAAATGCCGCCCCGACCGCTACTGGTCGCACCGCGGCATGGGCGGCGAGCGCGGCGGCATGGCGGCGGTCATCGTCCTGACGGAGGATACCCTGTGACGCGGCGGCTGACGGCGCTCGCGTTCGCGCTGGTCCTTGCGCTCTCCCTGACCGGCTGCTGGGAGGCCGAGCCGGAGCCGGACGACTTCTGGGGCGACGAGCTGCCGCCGGAGGAGCAGGAGACATCTCAGCGCGAGCCGGCGCAGATCTCCGACTTCACCCTGCCCTATCTCTCGGGCCAGACCTTTGACCCCGTGACCTGCATCGACGGCGTGCAGCAGACCGTCGGCGCGCTGCTCTACGAGCCGCTCTTCACGCTCGACAATTCCTTTGCGCCGCAGCCGGTGTTGTGCGAGCACAGCAGCTGCGACGCCCAGGCGCTGACGTGGACCTTTGCGCTGCGCAGCGCAGTCTTTTCCGACGGCACAGCCCTCACCGCGAACGACGTGCTCGCGGCCTACCGCCGCGCGGCGGAGTCCGCGCGCTACGGCGCGCGCTTTGCGAACGTCGCCTCGATGAAGGCGCAGGACGCGCATACGCTGATCGTCACGCTGACGCACTCAAGCGGCAGCTTCCCCGCCCTGCTGGACATTCCCATCGTCAAGGCCGGCACGGAGAACGACCTCGTTCCGCTCGGCACCGGCCCCTACGTCTACACAACAGCAGCCGACGGCGCGGCGCTGACCGCAAATCCCCATTGGCAAGGCAGCTCTCTGCCGCTCGAGCGCATCGCGCTTGCCGCGGTCAAGGACAACGACACCGCGCTGAGCCGGTTCGCCTCCCGCAGCGTCCACTTCCTCTGCCTCGATCCGACCGGCACCGGCGCGCGGACCGTTGGCGGCGCGGTGGAGTCCACCGACGTGCCGACTGCGGCAATGCAGTACCTCGGCTTCAACCTGAGCCGTACTCCGCTCAACGACGCCGCGGTGCGCCGCGCGATGAGCGGCGTGATCGACCGCGGCACGCTTGTCTCCTCCCTGCTCTCCGGGCACGGCACGGCGGCGCAGCTTCCCATCGCGCCGCAGGACGCGGACTATCCGAAGACATACGAGTACCGCACCACAGCGGAGGAATATGCCGCCGCGCTGGAAGCCGCTGGCGTGACCGCCGCGCGTCCGCGCAGCCTGACGCTGCTGGTGAACGAGGAAAATGCCTTCAAGCGTGCGGTGGCCGAAAGCCTCTGCGCCCAGCTCACGACCGCCGCGCTGACGGTCACAGTGCGCGAGCTGCCGTGGGAGGATTACGTTGCCGCTCTGCAGGGCGGCGACTTCGACCTCTATCTCGGCGAGGTGCGCCTGACCGCCGACTGGGACGCGGGCGCACTGCTCGACGCCGGCGGCGCGCTGAACTACGGCGGCTTTGTGAGCGAACAGCTCTCCGGCCTGAACGACGCCTTACCGCTCGGCGGGAACGCCTCCGCCGAGCGGTATGTCAAGGGCTTTGCCGAGGAAACGCCCTTTGCGCCGCTGCTCTTCAAGTCCAAAACGGTGCTCACGCCATCCGGTCTCGTGGACGGCATGACCCCAACCGCCTCCGATCCGTTTTACGGCTTCGCGGATTGGCGCTTCCGCCTCTCCGGCTCTGAGAGCTGAGCGTTTCTCCCAACAATAAAAAAGCGTTCCGCGGCCTGCTTTCGGTCGTGGAACGCTTTTTCAATATACAGGGTCGGTTTCCGGCTCAATACTGGCGCACGACGGCAACGACCTTGCCGAGCACCTCGCACTCCCGCCCGTCGATGGGCTGGTAGTCGGGGTTCGCGGGCAGGAGCCAGATCTCGCCGTTCTGCTTTTTGAAGGTCTTGACCGTGGCCTCGTCCCCGATGAGGGCGACGACGATCTCCCCGTTGTTGGCGGTCTGCTGGCGGCGGACGACGACCAGATCGTCCGGCAGGATGCCGACGCCCAGCATGGACTCGCCGCGCACGCGCAGGGCAAAGAACTCGCCGCTGCGGCTGCCGGTATCAAAGGTCAGGTAATCCTCCACGCACTCCTGCGCAAGGATGGGGCTGCCGGCGGCGACGTTGCCGACGATGGGGATGCGGTTCTCCCGCGCGTCCCGCTCCTCCATGAAGTCAACGGCGTTCGACGGCGCCGCAGGGGCGGCGGGCACGGCAGGCACGGCCTGCGCCTCGCCCTTGAGCCGGATGGCGCGGCCCTTGCCGGCGTCATGCTCCAGATAGCCCTTTTTCTCCAGATTCAGGATATGGAAATGCGCGGTGGACGGGGACTTGAAATTCAGCTCTGCGCAGATCTCGCGCACAGAGGGCGGATAGCCCCACTTGGTCATGAATTGGGCAATGTAATCGTAGACCTTCTGCTGCATTTTGGTCAGTTTTTTCATGGTCCGCTGCCTCCTTATCGGATTCTTTTTTGTATTATAGCACAGCAGCTCCAAGAATGCAACGACCGTTTGAGTGTTTTTTTGGTATTTTTTCTCCCCCGCTCCGCATTGACACCGGCGGCGCGGCTATGTAAAATAGGATCAAACTTTTATGTAACGAGGTATTTCTATGTCTGTTTCCTTCCGCGGGACCGAAAACTACGTCGCCTCGCCCGAGCTGATGGGCGCGGTGGACATCGCTGTGGCGCTGCAAAAGCCGCTGCTCATCAAGGGCGAGCCCGGCACGGGCAAGACCATGCTGGCGCAGGCCGTCGCCGACGCGCTGGGCAAGAAGCTCATCATCTGGAACGTGAAATCCACCACCAAGGCGCAGGACGGTCTGTACGTCTACGACGTCGTCCAGCGTCTCTACGACAGCCAGTTCGGCTCCGCCGGCGTGGACGACATCGCAAAATACATCAAGCTCGGCAAGCTCGGCGAGGCATTCTCCTCCGACGAGCAGGTGGTGCTGCTCATCGACGAGGTGGACAAGGCCGATCTTGAGTTCCCCAACGACCTCCTCTGGGAGCTGGACAAGATGGAGTTCTACATTCCCGAAACAAAGGAAACGGTCAAGGCGAAGCAGCGCCCCATCGTCATCATCACGTCCAACGCGGAAAAGGAGCTGCCCGACGCCTTCCTGCGCCGCTGCATCTTCCACTACATCGCCTTCCCCACGCAGGAGCAGATGGAGAAGATCATCCGCGTCCACTTTGACAAGCTCGACGAAGCGCTGCTCGCACAGGCGATGCAGGCCTTCTATTGGCTGCGCTCGATCGACAGCATTGAGAAAAAGCCCTCCACGAGCGAGCTGGTGGACTGGCTCCGCGCGCTCCAGCTCGGCGGCGTCGATCCCGCGCGCATCGCAAAGGACATTCCCTTTGCCGGCGTACTGCTCAAAAAGGACAAGGACATCGCGGCGATGCAGCGCCGGATGCGGTAAGCCCATGTTTGTCGGATTTTTCTACCTTTTGCGCCAGCGCGGCTTCGGCGTTTCGCTCAACGAGTGGATGACGCTCATGGAGGGCCTGCTGCTCGGGCTGCACCGCTCAACGCTGACGGGCTTTTACGACCTCTGCCGCGCCGTGCTCGTCAAGAGCGAGGCGGACTACGACAAGTTTGACGCCGCGTTTTTGGAGTATTTCAAGGACGTGCCCTTCCCCGAGGAGCTGCTGCCGGACGAGTTGATGGACTGGCTCAACCACCCGAAAAACGCGCTTGAGGAGTTCCGCGCCTTTCTGCGCGAGCAGGGCTACGCGGAAAAGAGCATCGACGAAATCTTGAAGATGTTTGAAGAGCGTCTCAAGGAACAGAAGGAGGAGCACAACGGCGGCTCGTACTGGATCGGCACGGGCGGCTACTCCAACTTCGGCAACGCTGGCCACAGCCCGCAGGGCATCCGCGTCGGCGGCGAGAGCGTTTACCGCCGCGCCTTTCAGGTCGCGGGCGAGCGGAAGTACCGCGATTTCCGCCGCGACAACACGCTCGACATCCGCCAGTTCCAGATGGCTTTCCGCCTGCTGCGGCAGTATTCCGACCAGTCGCTCGGCGACAAGACGGAGTTCGACGTGGACGGCACCATCCGCGACACCTGCGACAACGCCGGCACGCTCAAGGTGCGCTACAAGCGCCCGCGGCGCAACACCGTCAAGGTGCTGATGCTGATGGACTCCGGCGGCTCGATGAGCTACTACTCTCAGCTCTGCTCGATGCTCTTTCAGGCGGCGCGGCAGTCCAACCACTTCAAGGAGCTGCACGTCTACTACTTCCACAACTGCGTCTACTCGCGCGTCTACACCGACCCGCGGATGTACCGCGAGCACGGCGTTTCGACCGAGTGGCTGCTGAAGAATTTCGGCAGCGAGTACAAGGTCATTTTTGTCGGCGACGCGCTGATGGATATGTACGAGCTGACGGAAAAGCGTTACGACTATTTCGCCGGCAGCGGCTCACTCTCCGGCATGGACTGGCTCAAGCGCTTCAAAGAACAGTACGACCATCTCATCTGGCTCAATCCCGAGGAGCCGCCGCGCTACGGCGGCTATTGGGGCCAGAGCTACGGCCACATCGCGCGGCTCATTGATATGTACCCGCTGAGCGTGGATGGGCTCGAGCGCGGCATGAAAAAGCTGCTGGTCAGCAAATAACACAGCAAAAGGGACCGTTCTCTTCCGCAGAGAACGGTCCCTTCAGTCTATTTGGGGCAGCGGGGCCTGACCGCGGGGCTTTTCCGTCCCATCCGCCCTCCGCCGGAAACGGGCCGGGCAATCACCCGTGATAGTCGCCGGTCGCGGAATCGACCGTGACAAAGGGAACGATCTCGCCGTTGATCTCCACATAGACCTGATAAACACCGTCGCCCAGATCCTCATAGTGATGCGGCGTGACACCGTAATTTTCCAGCAGACTCTTTTCAAACCCGGCTACGTCCCACGCGGCGTCATCGCCGCTGTCGGCATCCCGCAGTCCCGCCGAGCGCATGATGGCTTCCACGGGCTCGACCGGCTCGCTGCCCCAGGTGATCTCCACGTCCGCGCACCCGGCGCTGTCCAGCAGCTCCCGCGCTTCATCGGTCAGCAGCTTTTGGTAGGCCTCGTCCACCAGCTCCAGCTTCTGCAGGCACTCGGTCTGATCATCGTTCTTTGCGGTCAGCCATGCGGAGGCGGCGCCGCTGATCTCGTCCGTGTCAAGGCCCGTATTCACGCCCCAGTCCAGCAGCTTGACCGCAGCCTGCACAGCCAGCAGCGAAGAGCCTGCCGTTCCGACCGTAACGTCCGCGTCGATCTCGTCCAGAATGGGGAGCGTCAGCGCCTGCGGCGCATCGGCCGGCGCGCCGGAGCCGTCGGACTCCGCCGGGGCGTCCGTTTCAGAAGGGACGCCGCTGTTTGACTCTGCTGGCGCGGCACAGCCCGCCATACATACGGCGAGCAGCAGTATGGCCGCGAGCAGCCGTGTTGTCATGATTTTCTTGTGGTTTTTCATCGCATAAATCCTCCGGATCATTTCTGTTTTTCGTTCGTGCCGCGCCGGGTCTTGCCGAACGCAGCGCTTGTAAGCTTCGATCTCCCGTCCTTGCGTTACCGCAATAAGCCAAATGCACCATGCCTTGCTCCTCCCGCTCTCAGGCTGTCGATCGTTTCCTGTAAGCGCTGCAAAAACCGCCCGGCGTGCGCGCCGTCCATCTGCGTGTGATGGAATTGGAACGAGAGCTTCAGCGTCGTTTTGAAGAGAGTCTTGCGGTATTTGCCCCAAATGAGAAAGGGGTTGTTGAAAATGCCGCTGTTCATGCCCACGGCCCCGTCGAGCTCCGTATCCACGATGGCCGAGATGCCGATGACCATGCAGTCCGTTAAGTCGTGGTTTTCGCAGCGCTCCGCCGCCGCGCGGGTCAGGCGCAGATAGTCGGCGCTGAACTGCGCAAGGTCATTCGAGAACGGCACATCGCAGGAGCTGACCTCGCCGGCGCGGTTTTTTACAATGGTATTGACCGCGATGCTGTCATATCGCAGCAGCTCATGTCCCACAGGGAGCAGATAAAACACTTCGCTCTCGCTCGCCGCTCGGCCGATGCACCAGCACAGCAGCAGGTTGAATTTCAGTCCACTCCTGCAGCTGAGCCAAACTATCGGCGTCACATCCAGCGTTTTGAAAAAGGTCACCATCGGGTTCGGCGCGTCCATCCAGAGGTCAAACGCCGCCGCGCGGGTCGTCGCCCTCGGGTCAACGGCGGTCGGCTTCATTCGGCACGCTCCAGGGCGGCAATATCCCCCGACTGAATAGCGGGGAGATTGCGCCGTATCTTCTCCTCGTCCCAGTCCCACCAGCGCAGAGCCTCCAGCCTCTCGATCACCGCGTCGTCATAGCGCTTGCGGATGGGCTTGGCGAGCACGCCGCCCACAATGGTATAGGGCAGCACGTCCTTTGTCACCACGGCGCGGCTGCCGACGATGGCGCCGTCGCCGATGGTCACACCCGCGAGAACGATGGCCTCATAACCGATCCAGACGTCATTCCCCACCATGATGTCGCCGTGGTTGTCCCACGCCTTGGCGATGGAGTCCTCATCGGTGGGCAGGCCCCACTCCTCAAAAAAGATGGGAAAGGGATAGGTCGACAGACTGCCGAGGGTGTGGTTGGCAGCGTTGAAGAGGAACCTCGCGCCGCAGGCAATGGAGCAGAATTTGCCGATGGTCAGTCGGTCATGGTTGCATTCGGGGTAGTGGTACAGCACGTTATTGCGCTGGAAATCGCGCGGGTCGTTTGCGAAATCGTCGTAGATGGTGTAGTCGCCCACGGTAATGGCGGGGTCGTTGACCACGTTCTTCAGATACACCGTGCTGTGTCCCTGAGAGCGTGGATAGATCTTCCAATTTGGGATCATGCTTTTTCCTCCTGATCGTTTTGTGTTTCTCCGGCGTTCTCTTCCCGGAACAGGTGAATACCCAGGGCCGCGTTGAAGCCCGTGGCGGCAAACACGCTGAAGCGCTCCACAACGCCGAAGTATTGCGGCGGGACCAGCTTTATGCCCACCGCGCCCACGAGCATCATGTCGAGGGCGACGGCCGCGCACACGCCGTAGGAGCGGCAGGCTCTGCTTTTTGCTCCCGCCGTGATGATGACCGTCAGCGACACGATGGACAGCAGCACCACGACAGCGGTAACGGCCATGTGCATGACGTCCTGAAACGCGCCCGCGTAGCCGCTGTCCGAGAGCGGGAACATCCGGTAGCCGATGGCGGAGACCCACTCCATGACGGCGAACAGATAGACGCCCACGCGCAGCAGGCGCGTCTTTTTCCCCTGGATGCCGATGCATACGACCGTCGTGCAAACGACCTCGCAGGCGTTGTAGAGAGCGCTGAGCCGGTTCCACAGCGCCAGCGACGGCGCGTTGGCGGCGCTCAGGTCGCTGACCGCCTGCGCCATCCAGTCATAGCCCGGATAGGCCAGCGGCGCGAACGCCACCGCCGCGGCGTAGGAAAGAAAGCTGACGACCCCGAGCAGTCCCAGCTTCTGAACAAGTGACTTTTTCATGGCTTTCCTCTTTTCAAAAAATACTGTGCATGACCGCATACGCCGCGGTCATGCACGGCGTTCCGCTTTCCTTTGAACATACCATGGGGAAAGCGCGGTCATGAGAGTAGTCTGTAAGTGCCTGTTCACAGGCTTTGCTTTTCTCAAAACCGCGGTATCTCACCGTCCAACTGCGCCGCCTTTTCCAGCAGCGGCTCTTTCGCGCCCATGGTAAAAGCGATGTCGCTGCTGCGGACAGACAGGAGCCGCATCTCCGGCTTCAGATGCAGAAAAGCCATCATTTCTTCGGGCAGTGTAATTTCACCAGACGCTGAAATGGCTATCCAGCAGTACGAACGTCCCTTGTAGGGAAGAAAAGTACCGTCAGGAACTTCATAATGCAAAAGCGTTGGCGTTTCGGTCAGGATATGTCCCAGCTTCGACGACAGGAGCAATCCCTGACGCGTCACACAGAAGCCGCCGGTCATTTTGCTTCCGGTAAACAGATAGACCTTTCCTTCCGAAGCAATGCGGTATTCTTCCGCCGCCTGCGGCGGTAGCCTCACCCATCCATCGGGTCGAATCACCGATTCTCCGAAAACAAATTTTCCGCCCTTGTTCATCTGCGGCATAAAAACACGACCTTTTCGCTTCAGAGAATGATCCGTGCGATCTCCATCGTCACGATCTTCAGCACCGCGCCGCCGGACATGACATAGAACCATATCTCGCGCGCACGCTGCGTTTTGGCGATGGGCGTGGCAATGGCGGCAATGATGATCAGCAGCGCACCAAAGCAGCCGACGATGGTGGGCACGCTGACGAGCGGGAACAGCCCCGGTGCGCAGCTGCCGTCGATGGCGTGCTGAATCGTTTTATCTAACCCGTCCCGCGCCGCCGCAAAGCAGCAGACCACAAGGCCGAAGGTCAGCAGCAGGGCGCTCCTGCGCCCCCAATACTGGATATTGTCCCGGTCATAGCTCGAATACCCGACAAAGCCCAGCAGGGCAAGGAGCATCAGCGTTGTGGCCGCGGTCACGGCATTTCCGAAATAGAGCTTCATCGCTCACCGCTTCCTTTCTCAATATGAAATAGCGACCAGCCGGCACGCCTCGCAGCAGCATGCCTCCACGCTGGTCCGCCCGCCGACCTTCAGCTCCGTGAGCTTTACAAAGCCGTCGGCGTTTTTAGCGTTTTCAAAGGAGCCCGGTACCTCGTTGGCAAAGCTGAAGGCGCCGTCCTTGCTGCCGAACAAATAGCCTTTTCTCATTTCTTTTCCGCATTTCGGACACATCATGGTAAGCTCCTCCCTTTCCTATTTCCGTGCGCTGTACCAGTCCAGCACGGCACGCACCCGATAGCGTCTGGCCGCGGCGGCATAGCCCTTGACCGCGCCAGCCATGATCCAGCCCAGATAGATGACCTCCGCGCCGGTGGAAACCGTCTTTTTTGCCTCGGTCAGCGAATAGACAGGAAGCCCCGTTTGTTCGGCAAGCAGCAGGGCATATCGCTCCGCGCTGCCGGTGTTAGTGGTGTAGATGATCGCGTTCATAAAATCGTCCTTTCCAAATCAAAGCGCGGTGCGGACCATCGGCGTCGTGGTCAGCACCGCGTCTCTGCGTCCGGCTGATCTGCCCTTTTGCTCGGGATACCCTTGTGTGGATGCCTCTCGCCCGCCGGCCTTTCGGACAGGAGCGAAAAACGGCTTTAACGGCCGAAGCCGACCCGGTCGATAAAGCGCTCGACGTGGGTGTCCAGCAGAGGGGCGACGTTCTCCTTGTCCTCCGCGCCGTCGTAAATGCTGTAGAGCAAATACATGGGACCGTAAAACTCCAGCGCCAGCTGCATGGCGGCTTCGTCGGAGTCCGTCAGCCTGCGGAAGATCGCCGCCATGTACTCCAGCGGCCCGCTGGCAAGATAGTCGCGGTGCAGCCGCGCAAGCCCGGGGTCACGGTACTGCTCCAGCGTCAGCATCCTGCGGAAGTTCGCGGAGAACGGCTCTCTTGTCCAATGGTCGAACTGCGCCCGGCTGTAGGCGCGGATCTTTTCGGCGGGCGTGTGCAGATAGGCTTCCGCAAAGCCATCCGGCGCCGTCTCCGGCATTTCATACGCCTCGGCGCGCTCCTTATCCATCCGATCCATGCGCTCCACGATCCGCTCCAGTATCTCCTGCTTTCCGGCATAGTGCTTATACAGGGCGGCCTTGGTGATTCCCAGCCGCGCCGCGATGTCGCTCATCGACGTGCCCAGATAACCGTTCTGCGCAAACAGCTCCAGCGCCGTTTCCAAGATTCGTTCTTTCGTACCCTCAGCCATGATTTTCCTCCTCATTATAGTAACCAATCGGTAACTTATAGTATAGTTACCGATTGGTTACTTGTCAAGACCTGTTTGAACATTTTTGGGAGCGTAGCGCACAACAAACGTCAGCGAAAGGATTGAATCGACACGGTGAGGTGTGCCGCGCCGAAAATCACCATGATGATCGCAGCAGGAAGGTTATGCAGCCAGATGGCGGCGCACAGAAAGTACAGCATGGGGAACACCGCCAGTGGCATCGGGGCAAAGAGGAACGAACAGCTCAGCAGGGCGATTTCCCGTCCGCCCATAAAATAGCGGAGCCACACGGCGTAATACAGCACCAGGAAAACTGCCGCAAGGGAAAAGCAAACGCTCCGGAAGCTGAGATTTTCCCGGCTTACAAGCAGCGTAACCGCAAACAGATAGGCGATGCGGCTGATTTGTTCGACGATCTCAACCCAATGCGTGACCGCCGCGGTCTGTTCCGCTTTTCCGGCTGGTGGAAACATGACATAGGCAATGTTGATCAGCATGGGCAGCGCAAAGATCACAAGCCCGAGCCGGGAGAAGGACACTTTCAGATTCACAAAACAACACCGGCTTTCACGGCAAATTCGGGAAGCTTCGCAGGCTTTCCGTAAATGGCGGTCAGGGCTCGGAACTCCCGACGGAACGCCTCACGCAGCTCTGTTTCCGTCAAGTGCAGGTGATCCGTATTGGCGAGGATTGCCAGTCCGTAGGTAAAGTAGGTCATGTCCTGATGAAAGCGGCGGGCAATGTTCTCCGTATATCCAAATTCCTCAACAATAACCGCAATGACCTCCGGAAGCAGGACGTCGTTCTGATATGGGCCAAGCTGCTTTCCCTCCAGATAGAGCCAGCGGAACAGCTGCTTTTCCTCGGCGGCGAATTTGACGAAACCCATGCCGTAGCTGCTGTAACGGCTGTCATTTCCCTCGTGGGCGCGCAGAGAATCCCGCACACGCTGCGTGTGCAGTTCGATTGCACGTTCCGTCAAAGCGGCTTTCAGCTCGTCCATGTTCTTGAACGAGAAGTAGATCGGCTGCGTGGAGCAGCCCAGTTTTTTGGCCACGCTGCGGGCATTGATGGCGGAAAAGCCGTCGTCACGCAATACCGCCACCGCAGCGTCGATGATTTGTTCCCTTGAAGCTTTTCTGACTGCCGGCATAAGCACTATCTCCATATAATAACTATATATTATACATAACGTCTTGTTATTATATAACGCTGAAATTTTTTTCAAGGAAATCCTTTGGGAAAGCTGTGAAAAAGTCAAGCGCTCCCGGCAGGGAGGGCTTGCTGCGTTTACGCAGTTACTTGCTGAACTTGGTAAAGAGCATGACGATCAGCGTGATGAGCGCCATGACGGCGAAGATGCCGAGCATCCCCTGCCACAGGATCGTGAGGGCGGCTTCGAGAGCAGTCATATTCCCTTCCTCCTTACTTCAAGAGCTGCGGCACGAGGTTGAGGATCATGCCGCCCGCGAGGACGCTTGCGATCTGCCCTGCCACGTTCGCGCCCACCGCGTGCATCAGCAGATGGTTCTGCGGATCGGCCTCAAGCCCCATCTTCTGGATGACGCGCGCGGACATCGGGAACGCCGAAATGCCTGCCGCGCCGACCATCGGGTTGACCTTCTTCTTGCTGAACAGGTTGAGGAGCTTCGCGAACATCACGCCCGCGATGGAGTCGAACACGAACGCCACGAGGCCAAGGCCCATGATGATGAGCGTATTCCGGTTCACGAACTGGTCGGCGCGCATGGAGAACGAGATCGTGATGCCGAGCAGCAGCGTGATGAGGTTCGCCAGCGTGTTCTGCGCCGTCTCGGAGAGACGGTCAAGGCAGCCGCACTCGCGCAGGAGGTTACCGAACATCAGGAAGCCGACGAGCGAGACGGACATCGGCGCAATGAAGCCCGCGATGATGGTCACAAGGATCGGGAAGCAGATGCGCAGCGTGCGCGAAACGTTCTTGGGGTTGTAGGGCATCCGGATGCGGCGCTCTTTTTTCGTCGTCACGAGCTTGATGGCGAAGGGCTGGATGATCGGCACAAGCGCCATATACGAGTACGCCGCGACGGCGATGGGGCCGACGTAGCTCGAGTGCAGCACCTGCGAGACGAGGATGGAGGTCGGGCCGTCCGCCGCGCCGATGATGCCGATGGAGGCGGCGTCCGCGAGGTCGAAGCCGAGCAGGACGGCGGCGACCATGGACAAGAAAATGCCCTACAGCGAAAAATTGATGGATCACTATGAAAATCCGCGCAACGTCGGTACGCTCGATAAGAACGACGAATCGGTCGGCACCGGCATGGTGGGTGCTCCAGCCTGCGGCGACGTGATGCGTCTTCAGATTAAGGTCAACGATGAAGGCGTCATTGAGGACGCGAAGTTCAAGACCTACGGTTGCGGCTCAGCGATTGCTTCGAGTTCGCTCGTGTCCGAATGGGTTAAGGGTAAGACTCTTGATGAAGCGGCCAAGATTTCCAATGCGGAAATTGCCGAAGAGCTTGCACTGCCGCCTGTGAAGATTCACTGCTCAATTCTTGCCGAAGACGCCGTGAAGGCTGCCATTGACGACTACAAGGCCAAGCACGCCAAGTAAACCGAAATCAACGCTTTTTTTCGAGGACATACACAAATGTCAGTCACTCTTACCGAGGCGGCTGCCCGCCACGTTTCCGCTTTTTTGACCAAGCGCGGCAAGGGCATCGGTTTGCGCCTGGGCGTCAAGACGAGCGGTTGCTCGGGCATGGCCTACAAGCTTGAGTTTGCCGATGTCGTCAACGAAGACGATCAGGTTTGGGAAAGCCATGGTGTAAAGGTCGTGGTGGATGCCAAGAGCCTGCCCTACATCGACGGCACCGAACTTGATTACGTCAAGGAAGGCTTGCAGGAAGGCTTCAAGTACAACAACCCGCAGGAAAAGGAACGCTGCGGCTGCGGCAAGTCCTTCCACGTCTAAGGGCATCACGATGGCTCAAAACGCGTTTACGCTTTTGTCGCTGCCTGCTGTCTTTGCGCTTTCTGAAGAGAAGGTGGAAGAGGCCTGGCGCCGTGCAATCGCACTCGTGCATCCGGATAAGTTTGCTTCTCGCCCAGCCGCCGAACGGCGTGTGGCCGAGCAGTGGGCCGGTCGCATCAACGAAGCGCGCGACGCGCTCATCGATCCGGTGTCGCGAGCAACGCTTCTGCTGCAAAACGCAGGTGTGGATGTCGGCCGAGAAACCGACACGCGCATGCCGGGCGACTTTTTGATGCAGCAGATGCTGTGGCGCGAGGCGCTCGAGGACGCTGACGGTGACGCGGACAAGATCAGACGTTTGACGACGGAGGTTCAAGCCTCCCGAGACGAACTCATCGCTCAGCTGACACGATCGATTGACGTTGAGCACGACTTCGACGGCGCCCGCAGTCAAGT
>OGNF01001644.1_pt1 | contig 19658 bp, 24 predicted proteins | sample 1573321 | NCBI WGS metagenome assembly OGNF01 (sample SAMEA2581911, study PRJEB24529) | metagenome | biome: Human gut stool | place: China | collected 2011
CAATATTGCGTTAATTGCATCCGCAAATATGTCCGGAGTAAAGTAATTCTTTAATAAAATGTCTTTCTGTCCTATTACAATCTCTTCCTTTCTTTTCTTAAATAATAAAACAGAAGCATTATAAAATTTTAACCTATATTATCCTTAAACATTATAACATTGTATCTATTGAAAAAAAACCCCTCGAGAAATTAATTTATTCTCTCAAGGGGTTTTTATTATTACTGGTCTGCCCTCGGACACATTGTTAAAAATACATACTTATCTTTAACCTTGATTACAGGTTCGTTGGCTTCTGTACAAATGTTCCAGCGTGGGTTCGCTGCCTTTTTCAGCTGTGCTGCAAGTGCTTGTGCATCATCCGTTTCAAAAATATATGAAACATATGGAATTGAACCAATAACAGGTGCAATTTCATATCCATTTTTAAAACCTTTGATGTCCTCATCAAATCCCATCAATAAACCTTCTTTGACTTTATTTACTTCACAATCATATCCACCAACCGGAGCGATTAATTTTGCTATTTCTTCAATGTCTGTTCCTTTATCAATCCCATCTTCAAAAATAGATACAATCTTTTTTTCAATTTCTGCCGAATCCATATCGTCAGAACCTGAATTATCACCCTCTGATTCGGTTGTAGGCTTATCTGTAGTATCTGTTACTGATTCCTTCGTATTATCAATTGTTGTCTTACCGTTGCTGTCAGACTTTGAACATCCAAACAGTCCCACTGCCATTGTTAAAATAAGAATACCTGCAAATAATTTTTTCATAATTTTCTCTCCTTAACTTTTTTAATTAATTTTCCTGTGAGTTTTTTTATAAGATATAAAATATATGCTGCCACTATGAGGCATATCGCAGTAATCAGAAACGTAATAAGTTTTTGTCCGGTTGCTTTATAAATTCCGGTTTCAAGTTTAAACCCGAAAATCATCTGCAGACCGTATAGTTCCAATGTAAGCCTGCCTATAAACTGCATCGGAAGATTTCTGATTGATACGTGTGATGAAATATAATCCCAAAGTAATATCAGCGATATTACAAAAGGAATTGCAATAATATAATACATTTCAAAGAAAGGTTTATTCAGTCTTTCAATGCTGCCATATCTGTAAAGCAGATAAGAACCTGCAATTAATCCTGCAATTATTACAGGGAGTCCGGATTTTTTTAACAAAAAGTTTCTGATTTCTTCATAATACATGCCGATAAAAATTATGGGCAGTCTGTTCACCAGTACAAAAACAGCTCTGTTTCCAAGGACCTCCTTACATAAAACACCAAGTAACAGCCAACATAGCATCATCCCGAAAAACGCCTTTAATCCAAAACGTTTTTTTAATTTTATTAAAAATGGTGCTATCAGATATATAAGCATTATTGCAACAAAGAACCATAAAAAGGAGCCTCCTCCTCTTTTGAAAAATTCAATGCCTGAAATTACCTTGAAAAATCTCGGATATTTCCATTTCTCGTAAAAGCCCGCCACAACAGCAAACAATACAAATGGAATATATATTGACAGCAGCCTGTTACCCACAAATTTCCAATATTCAATTCTATCTCTCTGTGCCAATGAATACGCTGACACAAAAAAGAAAATATCCACGCCTATATATGCTGCCCGGTATATTACTAACTCTGCTTTTAATCCTGAAAAAGGGATATAAAAGTGGAAAATCATAATCAGCAGAGCCGCCAGCCCCATAATTGATTTTTTACATTTCACTTTTTGCTTAATCCTTTCTTATAAAAAACTGATAGTGTCCATCCGGAAAGGCCACAATGCATATCTCATCATCCATATTATACTCATTATAGTAATAAACCTTACATATTATATTTTTTTTACCTGCTTTGACAGTTATTGACCCCATTTCATCACCAAGGTCGCTTTCATCCGGTTGTTTCATCTGAACCGATATTACTGTACTCGCATCATCAACAAGATTATATTCTGAACACTGTTGTACCACGGGAGCGCAATATATTTTATCATTCAATGAAAATTCTATAAGCGAATATGACACTTGTGGCTGCTGTTGCTTTCTTACTTTATTTCCAATCATAAAGCTTATGCCTGTTATTAATATCAGACTCGCTGCTGTCACAATCCACTTAATGACGTTAGATGGTTTACGGACTGTTTTTCCCGCCGCTTCAATCATATCAACGTCAATATCATTCATAGCTTTTAAAAAATCATATGAATTCATATATAATAGCCCTCCTTCTTAAGATATTGTTTTAATCCGTTTCTGACACGGAAAAGAATTGTTTTAACTTTGCCTTCACTGATGCCATATCTGTCTGCAATCTCAGCCACAGAATCCATATACCAGTACCGCCTTATAAATACATTTCTTTTTTCTTTGTGAAGTGTTCTAAGAAAAGAATTTATATAATTTTTAAGTTCTTCGCTTTCTGCATTTGCCGTTGTATCATCGTTTCCTGCAATTATCTCTGAAAGTTCGACTGTCAGTTCCACAATTGTAGCACTTCTTTTCAGCCTGTTTGATTCTTTATACCGGTCCAGTGCAAGATTTCTGGTTATTTTTGCCAGAAAAGTAAAAAAATAGCCTCGTGGTTCATGAGGAGGTATTGAATTCCATGCGCGCAAATAAGTATCATTCTCACATTCCTCAGCAATATCCAGGTCATAGCAAATACGATTTGCAATAGCAATAAGCTGCTTTCCATACTTATCTGCCGTATAAGAAATTGCTCTTTCATCTCTTGCAATATAACGGTCTATAATTATTCCATCTTCTATGGGAAGCATCTCCTTTCTTATCCCTTCACTTATTAATACGACATATATTATAAGCAGGTTTCAATTATTTTAAAAAAAGACATATGCCCGGATAGCATATGCCTTTCCATATATTTTAGTATCTTGGTGTCAGCTCTACATACATATCTTTGTACTGTCTTGCACTCTTTTCCCATGACACATCTTTTTTCATATCACGGATGACCATATCATCCCAATATTTTCTGTTTTCAAAATAAAGCGTCTTTGCCCTGTTAATTGTATCGTAAAGAAGTCCTCTTTCGTATCTGTCAAATGTAAAACCATTACCTGTATTATCAAACATATTATAAGGCTGGACCGTATCCTTAAGCCCGCCTGTCTCCCTGACAATTGGAATTGCTCCGTATCTCATGGCTATAAGCTGTGTCAGTCCGCATGGTTCAAATCTTGAAGGAACTAAAAGAGCATCACATCCGGAATAGATATTGTGTGCAACATTTTCGTCATACGCAATATATGCACAGAAATTACCTTTGTACTTATCTTCATAATAACGGAATGTATTCTCATACCATGAATCACCTGTTCCAAGAACAACGACCTGTGTATGCTCATCCATAATACTTGGAATTACATCATTTACAAGGTCAAGCCCTTTCTGATTGGTAAGACGTGAAATAAGTCCAATTACAATCTTATGGTCATCCACATCAAGTCCCAATGACTCCTGAAGTGTCTTTTTATTAATTTTTTTATTGGCTATGGCTGTTTCTGCATCATAATTTGCCGCCAGAAGTTTATCTGTGGCAGGATTCCAGTTATCGGTATCTATACCATTAACAATTCCTCTGATTTTTCCACTGTGATATCTAAGATGTTCCGCAAGCCCCTCTCCATATTCTTCCGTCTGAATCTCCCATGCGTATGTATTACTTACAGTTGTAACCTTGTTGGCATAAGCAATTCCGCCTTTTAACATATTAGCATCAAGCCAGTTCTGAATCATACAATCTTTATTAAATACATAATCCGGAAGTCCTGACCAGTACTGAATCATCTTTCTGTCATATATTCCCTGGAATTTCAGATTATGTATTGTAAGTACCGCACTTGCTCGTCCAACATTGGTATCCTTAAAACAAGTTCTTAAATAAAGTGGCACTAAAGCTGCCTGCCAGTCATGACAATGTACTACATCCGGAGTCCAGTCCAGATAATTAAGTGCTGCAAGGGATGCTTTTGCAAAAAAGCAGAACTTAGGAATATCATCAATAAGGTTGGTATATGGATTGCCCCATGAAAAGAAATCATCATTGTCAATAAAATCATATACAACTCCGTCTTCCTGATATTCCATAATACCTACATAATACTGTCTTCCGTCAGCACAAAGGTTCATATAAAAAGAACCTCTGTATTCCATTTTCTCCTGATATTTCCAAGGAATGCATTTATATCTTGGAAGTATTACCTTAACATCCAGATTAAGTTTGGCTAAGCTCTTAGGAAGTGCAGACATTACATCTCCAAGTCCTCCGGTCTTGGCAAATGGGTAACATTCAGAACCTATAAAAGCAACACTTCTTCGTGGTCCCAAATCAACCGGTGCAGCCGGAATGTTTTCCGTAACAACAGGCTCTTGTGTAACAGGAATATTCTCTGCTGCAATAGGCTCTTGTGTAACAGGAATATTTTCTGCTACAACAGACTCCGTAGCAATCTCAGCTTTTTTTGCTGTTGTTTTCTTTGTGGTTGCTGTTGTCTTAGCAGTTGTTTTTTTCGCTGTACCGGTTGTCTTAGCTGTTGTTTTCTTTGCTGCCGTTGTTGTCTTAGCAGTTGTTTTTTTCGCTGTACCGGTTGTCTTTGCGGTTGTTTTCTTTGCTGTCTCAGTTGCTTTTTTAGGTGCTAAAGCTTCTTCGTTTGTCACCTTTACTTCTGTTAAGTTATCTTTAACTCCCGAATTAGTTGCACTTTTTTTATTATCCATACCTATCTCCAATCTATAAAATAATATTATTCCTATATACTATTCTAACAATAAAGCAATTTTAGTTCAACAAAAACCTTTTTTCCACAGAAATACTGTCTGTTAATATCATAATTTTCTGATTCCATACTATCATCCCCCATTTTTATAAATTAACCTTGAAGACCGTTTGTCTGTCTAATCATATCTTCCACAACAATGTCATAGATTTCACCAACTGAATTACAGTATTCAAGTATTTTCCAAGGCTCATTAGTATGAAAATGTATTTTAACCAATTCTTCGTCTCCTGCGGCTATCAGACTGTTTCCTTCAAAATGTTCCGTTATATAGTCGGCAATTTCATCTTCATCCAAATCCTTGTCTCTCCTGTCAATTAATAACTGTGTGTCATACCTGTATGCAAACTGGTCATCCTCTGCATCTATTGAATTAATTCCCATTTTTAAAACCTCCATAGTTTTTGAATTATCTGTATAATTTTACACCATCAACCGGTAAAAGTTCAAAATAAAATTTCTGTGTCTTCATTGTTAAATATGTCTATACTCAGTACGAAGCGAACCATATCTTATTTGTTTTTCCCGTCGTCTTAAATTGTTGCAAACATTATGAATACTTTCCAGATAAAGGACAAAAGATTTTTTATTAATATCCTTATTACAGTTCTTTAGTTCAAGATACTCTGCTCTAATCATATTCCAGCCATTCTCATGTTTAAGAATATAATCCAATGATGATTCGGCACCTTTTGAATTTTTTCTGTATTCAAATGAATACCTTTCATTTTTCCAATTTTTCAGATATCTATATCCATCATCTTTTTTTTCATCACTGTAATAGATAATTGCAAAATCACAGCTTCTAATTATCCTTGAATTATTTTTATCGACCAACTTTATTGTAATACAAGATGTAGAATCCTCAGGCGGTTTATAAGAAGTCCCCTTGATTGCTTCCGAAAAAGCTATCATAAACTGTTGTTTCAGATTTTTAGGATTATTCCATTGGTCAGATTTTTGAATGATCAGATTATAGTCATAATCATATCCTTTGTTCCCATTTTTAATTTTAGTAACAAGGTGGCGTTTTGCACTGCCAATCAATGAATATTGAAAAGTTGTATTATACCTTTTCTTCATAATATCTTGTGCCCTTCTTATAATTGCTTCCACTTCTTCTCTACCCAAAGTTAGTTCCCTCTTATTTACATACTCATACATAGGCTGTGTACCTTCTTTCTTAAATCCCTGTCCGACCATTTAGCATATCTAAATCGTATCATTGTACTTTTACATCAACTTATTGTCAAGTTTTATTTATTCTTAATTCCGATATTGTGAATATTATAATAAATTACCGGTTATTTGTTTCTTGAGGAGGTTTAAACTATCTTCAATTGCTGCTACATCCACAAAAAATATACTTACTCTTGTTCCATCTTCTGACTCAAAACTTATTTGTTTATGATTACGCATTTCATTATTTACAGGATATAAAAGCCATGTATCTGCTGTTCCATACCTCTTAGAATATACATACATCTGGTACATATCTGCCTGTGAAATTCCGTAATTAGCCTTTTCATTGTCAAATAACCGCTTCCATTTTGTATCTAATATAATTATCTTATCTTCTTTCTTTATCACTATATCCGGTCGTAAAGCAAATTGTTCGTAGGGCTTCGTAAATAAATACAATCCTTTATCCTGCGTCCTTACCTGCCATCCATCCGGTGTAAATATTCTTTTTATTTCCTTTGCCACATAACTTTCATAAACAGATTCCATTGGAAATAATAAAGCTTTGGAACTATTAGCGCCTGAAAAAGTTGTAAAACTCTTATTATAAAGAATTACTTTTGACCATTGTATCAAGCTTTCATAATCCTTAGTATTTCTGTCAATTACAACACATGCAAAATCTTTTTCATAGTTTACAGATATGTCCACCTCTTCAAAAGCCGTAAGAAGTTGTCGAATTTCCTTACTGTTTTCGGCACTCTCTGTAAGTATTTGGAGATTCAATAACGTAGTTTTTATAATTCTGTTTTCAGCACGATTTAAACTAAACTCATCATATTCCATATAAAATCTTTCTTTATGTGCTACGTTTTTCTTTATATGCTGACTAACCTTAATTTTTCCTTTAAAGAATTTCAAATTATCTTCATGTCTGACATACCCTGATTTCAACCCATGTTTTACTAATTTTCTGACCTGTTGTAAATACATATTAATAAATAATTCATATAGATTCATTTTATCAATTTCCAGGTTAGAATCATTAAATATCTTACCTGAAAACTCTTTCAAGCTCCGAATCATTCTGATAAAAGTCTTTTTTGTTTTAATATTGCCCTCATCCTCGTCAATTCCAAAATCTATCTTAGGCAATATCTGTATTTTTGTACCATTTTTTGTCTGGATAAGGCCAACAAAATTTTTTATCGTCACTATGTCGCCGATGCTACGTTTATAGCCTATTTTCATAAAATCAAGTACATCTGTTTTATCTGTTTCTATAAATTCATGAATAAATTTAACAAGGTTTTGAAAATCCTGCTTTGGCATATATTTATATTTTTCATTTTCTTTATAATTCTCATTACAAATAATAGAATCAAATTCTCTTACTTCAAGCAACTTACCCATCAAATCACCACTTTACAGATTTTTTCCTATCGTTTTATAAGAATCAATATTCCAAAATGCAGGTTTATTTATAGTATATATTACTTCTTTTTCATCAACTATATCATCTACATTCCCCATAAATATACTTTTTAAATCAATTCTGTCATCCTTTATAAATTTCAAGTCAGGATTATTCTTGGCGTTATCTCCCAAAACTAATTGTATCTTCTGGTAATCTTCATAAAAATATTCCTGTAACAACGGAATAATTGATTTCATAAAAATAGATGCCAATTTATCTATTGTAGGTTCATTAACTAACTCCATAAAAAAAGCATGCCCTATTGTATGTTCTCTGTCATATAAAAATTCAATTCTTGCATTTATAGTCTTAAGCATCGCTGCAATATCAAGTGTAATCCCATCTATGCTTATATTTCCGATACCCATGTTCATTAATACTTCTTCATCCGGCATCATTTCAATAAAACTAAATCGTCTTCTAAGTGCTGTGTCTATCAATGAAATTGACCTGTCAGCAGTATTCATAGTTCCCAACACATAAACATTTGATGGAACACTAAAATCTTCTTCCGAATATGGCAATTTTAAACTTATTGCTTCCTCCATTCCCTCTCTTTTTGTATCTTCAATTAATGTAATAAGCTCTCCAAAAATCTTTGATATATTACCTCTGTTTATTTCATCAATAATGAAAACGTAGGGTTTTTCAATATTAGAATCTCCACATGAAAAAGAGCGTGCAGAATTACAAAATTTTTTAAATACTCCATCTTCCACTCTATAGCCGATTCCGTCGTTATTCTCATTCAAAACAGGCTTAATTCCCTCAATAAATTCCTCATATCCATAAGATTGATGAAAAGTTGTGAATACAATTCTACCCTGTTCTTTTAATTCTTTATATTTTTCCATAACAGAATTATAATCAGATGTGTCAAATGAAGGTTCGCATATCTTAACTGCTATAATTGCTGTATAATATGTCTTTCCGGTTCCCGGGGGTCCGTACAAAATCGTATTTAAGCTATAATTATTATCTTCCATAATTCTATCTTCCTCAATATCTTCGGTATTTTCATCATTCTGTTCTAAAATACCCAGTTTCCTTGCTAACAAATCAAATGTCCTATAATTCTTCACTCCACAATTTTCATCTCTGAACTTTTTTATCATTCTGCAATTACTTATATATGTACCGATTTCTTTAGGTTTACTCAAATTTATCCCTAAATACAAATATATATTTTTAGCTCCTTGATTTGAATTTAAAATAGGAAATGTATTAGGTTTTAAACAATGAAGTATCATTGATGCTGACGCTGCTTTCATTCCCTTAAACCTATCATTAATTACCTGTTCTGCCCTATCATATATTTCGTTATCATCCTCCATCTTGTAAATATCCACACACATTAATATAAAATCTTTAGCACATTGTTCGGTAATCTTTTTTACAAATGAGAAAATGCCTGCTCCAAACATTCCTACCGATGGTCTATCCAAAACATTTTCATAGACCTTATTGCACGCATTGTCCCAGACTTTATCCAATATTTCATACAGTCTTTCCTTTTCTGATTTTGGCAAACAACCCTTACCAATATACTCCTTTTTCTTTTGAATATTAAATTTCCACGTTCCCACTGACATCATATATATAGCATTAATATCCAAGTATGTACATTTGTCATAATTATCCAAACCGGAATATGATTTAATAATCTCTCTCATTAACTCATAACTTCCGTCATATTTATCCGGCTCTATTTCACCCATGTTTTCTAATTCTTTAAGTAGTTCTATCTTATCCATTTATACCTCAATTCTTAATATCTGTTTTCAGCAAACTGAAGAAAATATTCTAAAAAAAACTTTAAATTATCAGGTGTTTTATCAACATATAATATCTGATTTCTATATTTCCCGTCATAATCAATCTCTACAAAATCACATTCTTTGAAATATTCACTTTGACTGACTTTCTTATTTGTCCAAAACTGGATTTTTTTTGGATGAATTTGTATTCTTGAACCATCCTCCAACTGAAAATACTGGTCATCAACTGTTACTTTTTCTTTAGGCTTTGTTGTTGTGCGTATTCCATATTCCTTAAGGGTTTCAACTAAACCAAGTTTATTATTGCAAGCTGACAACTTATCAAGCAAACCTTTATAATCAATATCAATATTTTTCTTTAATAATTGTCCACATTCCGGACACCTTGGTGCCTCTTCAAAACAGTATGAACAATTTCCACAAATGTACTCCCATTTTCCATCTGTTCTTTTAGAAAAAGAAGCAGGACTTAATGGAATGTTTATATCTCTATTTTTTGTATTGCTTAAGTTTTCACTAATCGTTCCATTCATTGTATTACCCTTTTTATGTTTTTACATATGCAAAAATTCATTACTGAAATGATAAAATAATTCTACCACACATAGCCACTTGTATATGAAATCAGATATACTGCATTGTTTACCGTTATCTACATATAGATTTCATCTATACACTGATTTTAAAGTGCCGTCCCTTTTTTGGATACAAAAAGTCCCGACATATCTGTTTTTTCCAATTTCAGTAATTGTATTTTTTTATCAAGACCTCCTGCATAGCCCGTTAAACTGCCATTTGTGCCCACTACTCTGTGACATGGAATAATTATCGAAATCGAATTATGTCCAACCGCACCGCCTACAGCCTGTGCTGACATTTTCGCAATGCCTTTTTCCTTAGCTATTACATTGGCAATCTCACCGTAAGTCATTGTTTTACCGTAAGGAATAGTAAGCATAATCTCTGCTACCGATTTTCTAAACGGCGTACCTGTAATTAAAATCTTTGGTGTAAAATCAGGTCCTTTTCCACTAAAATAAATATCAAGCCACCTTGATGTATCATCAAATATATCAAGGTCTTTTTCTGTACATTCTTCCTTGATGGAATCAGCAAAATATTTTTGTCCTTCAAACCACAAGCCTATCAATGCAGTTCCTTCACTTGCCATTGTTATCCTGCCGATAGGTGAATTGTAATAATTTGTGTAAATCATAAATTTATATTTTTTTCTTATTCAAAAATAAATATAACAGTCATCTAAAAGTAAAAAAAAATTTTTATCTCATAATATATGTGTAAAATAAATTATTTTTGATTTCATTTTACATACTATTTTTAAATTTAAAGCAAAGGAGACAAAAACTCATGAATTTAATCAAAATACTCACAGATTCACAAACAGTAATTAACGAAAGGAGGAGAGAATATACCGAGGATTTATCAAATAATAAATCAAGATACTTCCGTTCCGGTTATAACAATGTAATTAATTTTGCAAGAAATTTTGCTTCAGCACCGGAAAATCCAATTTCCAACAAAACACCATTGCAATTAAGAAAAGAACTAAAAGATTACATCAACAACGAAAAATTTAATTTACTCGGATCTAAAAATTATGCTTATAATGAGTATTACATTGATGGCCTTAATGCTGCTTTTGTGATGCTTGTAGAATTATTAACATGTAAATAAGATTTACATACATACCTGCCGGAATTAAATCTATTCATCCGGCAGGTCTTTTATCTTGATTCATCCTTTAGGAATCTGTCCGTCAACATACAGAATGTGATTTACTAACCACTCCGTCAGATATTCCAGAATATCCATTATCTGTTTGTCCTGGTCTTCTGTCTCACTTTTATGCGAATCAATAAATTCATCTAATTTAGATATAAATTCCTGATGCTGGATTTTCTGTGTAAAAAGTTTTTTATAGTTTATGGATTCCATGTAGTTTTCTTCATCCGTAAAATGCTTTTCCGTGTAATCACGCAGCTTTATGAGAATTGCCTCGATTTTATCATATTTATCCGGTGTAAATTCATCATTAAGCAGTTCATAAGCTTCATCCGCATATTTAAAAAGCTGCTTATGCTCCTCATCAATCATTTCAATTCCTATGTAATACTCCGGTTTCATTTCGTACATATCAAAAACCTCCTTGCGACATTACCTTAATTCGTGTATTCCAAGGTAATCATCCACTTTATCTGTCACTCTAAGAATAGCACAATCCTTGTTAAAAATCCACCTATGCTTTAGATTTCAAAAACGTTTCCAAATCATTTATATTTTTCTCATTCTGTTGGCGAAGCTCCGACACCAATATCTTTACGGTTTTAAATTTCAGCTTAATCTTTTTTCTTTCATTTGAAAATACAATGAATACCGATAAATTACCAAATATGCTTCTTTTTAATTTGATTTTCTTTGCATTCATAAGGTAAAAATAGAAATCATTTTCTCCCTTAATATCCCTGTTATGACAGAGTATTCTGTCTCCGTCTGTTATTGCTAAATATCCGGGAAATGAACCACTGTTCAAAAATAATCCAGCATTGGAATATACCACTGCAACAGCCACTATTACATTTTCTCCCGGCATTAAATACCGTGAATACCATTTTTTCATACTCTCATCATCGAATTTTTCATATGCAGCCATAATAATGTTCCTTTCATACGACTTTACTATATTGAATCACAAAATTTGTTCATTGACAATTCAATTTCCATAAAAACGTTTATATAAAAATTTTGATTCCTTTTTTGTGTAAACCGAATATCATAGAGTGCCATTATCTATGCAATTCACGCCAGCTATCAAAAATATATTCTTAATATCAAATCCTCACTTTTTCTTTTATCTGTACATTAATATTTCTTCGATATTTAAAGCAATGTTAATATTGCCGGACAATAATATGTTGTATTTCTAACTTTTTCATCTTTCTTCAAAATTCCTTTATCAACAAATTCATCTAACATATTATATAAAGTGCCTTTGCTACCTGGTAAAATTTCTTGAACCTGTTTTGCTTTAAACATGGGTTTCTTAAAAATCTCATCCAAAAGCATAATTGCATATTTAGAACTCATATCAGACACACATATTTCTTTGAAATGGTTGTATATATCCAACATTGTCTTTGCCTTCATATTATTTATCTCAGCTTGTTCAATAACACCCTCCAAAAAATACTTAATCCATGTACCATAATCATTATCCCTGGAAACAGCTGCAAGTTTTTGAAGATATAGATTTCTATCCTTCTCAAAATAAGCACTCATATAAAATGTTGGAACCGGCAACATATCTCGATAGTACAAAAACAATGGAATTAACAGTCTTCCAATCCTACCATTTCCATCTTTGAATGGATGAATCATTTCAAATTGACAATGCAATAACGCAGCCTGCACCAGCAAGTCAACTTCCTCATAATGAATATAGTTTTCTAAATTTGCCATATAGTCCAGTGTCAATTCTGGAGGAAGTGGTGTAAAAGTAATCTCATTTGAATTTCCAATACAATTTTGTTCAGATTTGAATTCACCGGGACTTTTAGTCTTTCCCCTTACATTATCCAATAAAATCTTATGCATATCCTTAATTAAACGTACGCTTAACGGAAGTTTATGTCTTACCTCCTCCGTATCATCTGACATTGTAGACATCTTATCTAATGCATAAAATAAAGCACTTCTATAATTCATTACTTCCTGCATTTCATCTTTGGATACGTGAACTTCATTTCCAGCGTCATAGTTAATAAAATCTTCAATTGTAGCATGTATTCCCTCAAGTTTTGATGACAGGACCGCTTCTTGGGACATTAAAGGTGCGATAAGTAACATAGGATTAATTGTATTTAACAAAAATCCTCTATATGCACCCATTGCATTATTCGCCTTAGATATAAGCTTTATTATTTCACAATCATATAAAACTTCAGAAAGCTCAACAGGCAATTTTTCAGGTATATGTGGTTTCGGCACTATTTTATAAATCTCCTCAAAATTCATTATGCATTTCACTCCTTTTCTTTAGTGCATTTTTTGTATTAATCCACAGCACTTGTTAGTATAAGGAAAACATCATTTTTATACTAACAATAATATAGTTCATTTTCTTTCCTTTTTTTGAACTATATCATTCTTTAGTTCAAAAATTCATTTATTTTTGTACCAATTATATTATATAGTTTAAAAAATTACAATTTATTGAACTAAAAAATTTGTTCATTGACAAATCAATTTCCATAAAAACGTTTATATAAAAATTTTGATTATGTATATTCTAAGATACCTCCATTACCAAACTCTTTTCGTTTGATACTGAAAGAATACTTTTGTATTTATCTTCAATCCCATAGCTGTTGCTAATATAACGTTTCAATTCCTTTTTTGTGTAATGAGGAATAATAATCCCGTCAAACAACCCTAAACCGGAAAAATCTGTCATACCAACGTTATTTTTATCAAAGTCTTTTATCTCCTCAACACTCACACCTGCAATAGCTGCGCCTGCACTGCAACCGATATATATTTTGTTTCCCGTCTTAAATCCTTCTTTGATTATGCTATCCAACCCTCTTTCTCTTAATATGGATAGCTTCTCAAACGTGTTGCCTTCTCCGCAATAATAGATATCACATTCCAAAACTTCCTTATTACTCATTTAAGCTTTTGTCCCTCTTTGGTTGTAAGCCCATACGAAGTAAATATCAATTTATTTTTCATACACAATCACCATCTCTTTCGGTTAAGATAACATCTTTTAAGGTTGCTTGTCTATATTCGATTGTCACAGACTATCACCTCCAGTTCACTTTGCCCGATACTACTTCAAAATGATATTTCACAATTCCCAAATCAAGCTTTGTGTATAATCCCTTCCCGCAAGTTATTTTTATACTATTATCAGGCAATAGTTCAAAATAAAATTTCTGCCGGTTCATTGCTGTCGGTGCAAGAAGTGCTGCTTCCATCCCGGACAAAAACCATTCCGGCATATCTTTTTTATAGTTACAAACCTCACTTAACCTTTTACTTTTATGGGCTGCTCCAGCTGTTTTACCATAACCGAGAGAAATCAGGCATACCAGTTTTTCTCCTTTGTCAATTTGTGCTTTACTCTTTCCGTGTGTCATAGCAACCCAACAGGTATTAAGTCCAAGCTCCTGTGCTTTCAAAACAATCTGTTCGCCGTAGTATCCAAGAGATTCATCTGATTTTGATTTTTCCCCGACAAGTGCAATGTAATTATTCACTCCATCAAATTTTCCGTAATGTGCCATCATTGAGTTAAAACATTTCGGCTCATCATAAATTATTTGAATATGCAGTCCCGCTTTTTGATTAATCTTAGCAATGAGAGCATTTAAAACTTCTCTCTTTTCTTTTTCAATTTTCTTATCCGTATATTGCCTTACACTGTGTCTTTCTTTCATAAGTTCAATTATTTCCATTATTGATTACCTCGCATAATAATCTTTCAATATTGTTCAAAAAAACACCCGCAGTAATTTTGCTGCGAGTACTCTCAATACTAAAGCTTCCTGATTAATCTTACAAGTTCCGTTTTCTCTGTAATTTCTGACAAACAATCAGACTTGTTAAAATAGCTTGCTGCAATCATATAAAGTGCATATTCAAATGCTGTTTGACTGTTAGTGAAATTCATTTTTACCATATCGTGTTCTCCTTTTCATTAAGAAGCGGTTCAATAGTTGTTATAAAATCACTATACCAGTTTTTTTTATCATAAGATATAAACCAATAGTCTAGTATATCAATGGCTGCCGCAAATTCTTCGCCATGATTTCCCCTCACAAATATTACATTTGAGGGTACGTCCATAATCCATTCCATCATTTCATGTCGTATGGTTCCATAGTTTCTGCATTTCGATATTCATGTTTCTCATAATATCCTATCAGTTCACCATCATCTCTGAGTGCCACCATATAAACATCTTTATTCTGTTTCTCATTGTGAAACGTATATACAATATTATGGCTTTCATCTGCCGCAAACCATTCCACTACCTGCTGTATTTTATCTCTTGATTCCGGATTGTGGCAGTCTAAAACGCTTCTTCCAATAAGTTTGTCGCCGCCTCGCTTCGCATAGCTGCTAACTGCTGCCGGATTCATATAAATAATCTCATGCTTAAGATTGCATATAACAATTGATGACCTGTCCTGATCAACAATACTCTTATAAAAACCGATCATCTTTTTTTTATGTATTTTTATCTTCTTATTTTTCACCATTTTCTACCTTCCTTAAAATATCACGCCTTCAGCCCCTGTTCCAGACTTCATATCCCTGCCTCCTGGCAGAATCATACACAGGTTGCATGTTTTTCTCAAGAATATTAATAAATTCTTCTTCACTATTTCCCTTGCGATAAAGTTCCTGCCCTGCCCAGAGGGAATGCAAATTATCCCTATAGCAGGACTCATACAAGCATCAAAATTTGTGCATCAGCAGATTTTTTCTTTGATAGATTACGAATCAAATCTTTTAATTGCCTTGCTGTTGTTATCATCTAAAGTAATACCTCCAAATATGGTCTTAATATCTTTTCAACATGAAACATGGATGCATATTTCATAAGTGTCCTCAAATTTTTATCTTTGCGTCCGGCATATTGCTTTAAGGCATCCTGAAAGACCTGCATTTCTATATTATTCCTGTTGCGAAGCAGGTCACAAATTGTCCGCTCCATATCATAAACCGGAACTGAATGCCCAAATGGTGTCTGCATAGTCGTAATCCCTGTTTCATGTAAATCCTTTTTAACTGTATACACTTGAAAACCGTCTTCCTGCAAACGACTTGGATTATATCCGGTTCTTACTGTTATAGTGTATTTCAATGGTTCTCTGTCCGTCAAATTATGAAAAAACAATGCAGTTTCATGAGAAAACACAGCCTGACTACAACGTAAATGCAAAATATACATCGCATCTGTCCATGTATCCGGTGATACATACACACCATGAGCAGCTTGTTCCAATCCTCGTTCTTTTACATAAGAATAAAACACAGGCTTACTAATTCCATTATCTATAACCTGAAAGGTCTGAATTATTCCTCCATATTCATTCAGCAATAAATCTAATTGTTCAAACTGAGTCATATATATTCTCCTTTCATGCTAATATGATAATATATATTAGCACGAAAGTAAATACATATAGTACCAATAAAATATCGATATTTTTGTTTTAATAATATCCTCTGGCTTCCCGCCATCTTTTTACATACCACCTGATTCCAACATATACAAGTTGCACGAATAATAAGAGAAATAGCATATTGATCGGCAAACGGCTTTTATATTGGCGGCGCCATCTTTACCGTCCATCATTCAAAATCCGCTGTTTGTCGCTTCCGGGTAACAAAAAAGCGCCGTATTTCTACGACGCTTTTGTCTTGCTCGGAAGATGGAGCAAGGAAATGCTATTCAATTATCTGTTGTACATTTTCTTTCTGCTTACAACCGTTGTGCCAATGGCTGCACTGCCGCTGATGAACAACAGGGCAATCCACAGTGCAAGGTTACTTTTGTCACCGGCCTGTGGAGAATTGGAATCGTCTTTCGGTTTGCTGTTGTCACCGGTCTGTGGAGATTTGGAATCGTCTTTCAGCTTCGCCGTTACGATGTCGGCTTTTTTGATTTCCTTTGTACCGTTCTTGTCGCTGAAATACTTGCCACAGCCTTCGCAGTACCAGTACTCGATGTTGCCGTCGGCGGTCGCGGTGGCGTCCACCTTGGTCACATGGCGCAGGTCGCTGTGGTTGGTGGTGTCCACGTCACCATAGGCAGCCAGGCAGATGTCGCACTTGGCCTTGTCCACGCAGGTGGCCGTGCCGCCGGTGTGTCTATCGCAGATGATGGTACTGTCACGGTTCATGGTGCCCTCCAGGGTGATCAGGCCGTGGTTGGTCAAGGTGATGTCGGCAGGAACAGTCAAAGTAGTGCCGGCGGGAATAGTCAGCTTCATATCACTCTCCACGGTCACATCGCTTGGGATGCTGGCATTGCCGATGACCTTGCCAACCTTTTTGTTGAAGAGCACACTGTCAGCAATGCCGTTGGGATCGCTGTCAAAGGTCTCGGTACCGGTGGTATTGATCCAGCAGCCGATGACCTGCACGCCATTTGTGGCACTTATGCCATGGTAATCGAAATGAGCCTCAGCGTCAATGATGCTGTTGTTCAACGTGATTGTATTCCGGGAAAAAATGGCTGCATCATCCGTACCAACAGCCTTGACGGTGCTGTTGGCAATGGTCACACCGGTATTGCCAAACAGCGCAGGATAATAGCCCGTGGCCTCCACGGTGGCGTTGTTGCTAATATCGATGGCAGCGTCACTATACACGCCATTGCTGTTTTCGCTCTTAACAATGAGCTTGCCGCCATTGACAGTAAACCTGCCCCAAGTAGAGATAGCCTCAGCATAGGCCGTGGCCTTGAGGATGGCGTTGTCCTGCAGGGTGATCGTGGCACCTTGGAAGCACTCCAGACCACTGACGGGATACGGTGAGGCAACGCTGGCGTCGTCCTGCACACAGTAGAGACTGGCGTTGTCCTTCAGGGTCAGGGAGTGGGTTATGCCGTTTCCCTGTCCCAGCTTCAGGACAGAATAATTGCCGCAGCCGGTGTAGGTGACCTTGGCGGAACCGGCCAGCTTGCAGTTGCCTTCCCACTGGCCGCTTTGAGTGCTAGGCAAGTTGACATTGATGGTGGTGTCCTCAATGTACAGGGAGCTAGGATTGTTGGTTCTGGTGGACTGGGTCACACCCATATCCTCCATGTTCAGCGTACCGGAGCCGGTGATGGTCAGGCTAGCGGAGTATATACGCTTGACGGTATTGACGGTACCAGCCGCCACTTCGATAACCAGCTTCGCACCGGTGGAATTGTTAATCGTCATACCACCATTGATGGTCGCATTGTTAAGACGAATATGGTACGTCTTAGGCTCAGCAGGTGTACTAGTGCCCAGAACCAGAATCTTTCTGTCGGTAGTCCCGGTCAGCTCGTAGACCCGGTCTTCCGCCCGGAGAATAATGGTATTTGCGTCGACCTTATAATTCGTGTCATCATAGGTCTCGGTCGTACCCACGTCCAGCTTCACAACTGGCAGATCGTCGGCCGCTGCCGGCACAGTCAGCATACAAAACACCATACATAGGGTCAGAAGCATACTTACTAATTTCATCATAATTACCTCCATATGTTTTTGTAAAGATATTTTAGCAGATTTTTCCCAAAATTTCATGTAATTTTCAGAATATTGTTTCATATTCTGTGAGAATGGTAACCATGTGTAAAAATGATGCGAAAAAAGCAGATAACCTTAAAACATATTAGCTTATGGTTATCCGCTTTTATTAGATTAAAAGAATTTTTTCTTTTTAAAATATATGATTTCTGCTATTACAATGATGAGTGATATCATTATCACAGCGAAATATCCATACCGCCATTGCAGCTCCGGCATGTATACAAAATTCATTCCATACCAGCCTGTAATCAATGTAAGTGGAAGAAAAATAGTTGTGACAATGGTAATTACAGCCATAATTTTATTTTGACGTGCATCCTGTATTGATTGATACAGTTCACGTATCTGGAGCACATTTTCACGAAGAAGATGTACATGATTTTGCAGTTGTTCCACACGGTGCATAAATCTATCCCAACCTTGTGTATCCTGTTCAGATTGATAAAAATCACAGGTACTAAACAATTCTGCAATGTCTATCAACTGTTCATAATAAATATTAAACTCAGAAAGTTTTTGCCTATGCTTTATCAGTGATGTAAAAAAATTATTATTCCTTCCTGTTCCCCCACTTATTTTCTCTTCCAGTTTGTCTAGCTCAGACTCCATATGAGAAAAATACAATGTATCCTCTTCTATCATATGCTCCATAATCCGTAACAGCAACTGTTTCGGTGTATCAACTTCCTGAAACATCTCCGTCTGCTTTTCTATCCATGTCTTCATTTTTCCTTCATCTTCGACAAAAAACACTTTCCTGCCTGTCAAATAGAATCCAAATGAAAGCTGTGCTTTTTTCTGTTCATTCTTTTGTGGAAGCCGGATTGTACCGAGAATGCACTCTTTAAACAGCTCTGCCTTACAGTATCGAATAGAACCAAGACTGTGCAGCATCTCCTTTTGATAAGCAAATTCCTCTTTTCTTTCCCGAAACTCTGCTGTGCTCATAACAGCAAATAAACATGAATTATCTGTATATTGCATAAAAATCACTAACTTCTCTTTATCCTAGTCCCTTGATCTCCTTAATAATTCTCTTCACGTACTTCAAAATAGCTCTGTGGATGATTACATACCGGACATACTTCAGGCGCCTT
>OGNF01001647.1_pt1 | contig 19648 bp, 18 predicted proteins | sample 1573321 | NCBI WGS metagenome assembly OGNF01 (sample SAMEA2581911, study PRJEB24529) | metagenome | biome: Human gut stool | place: China | collected 2011
GTTCCCCATTTTTCAATAATTTTCATGTACGCAAAGGCTCTTGCGATTGCAGGATTTCTCGGTCTTGAGTAACCTTCTATCATTTTTTCGATCGTAACATTATTCAGCAGCATGCCCGGCGAAGTAATCTCTAGCCTGTCATCATACAATGCCACTTGTATATTCCCCGGCTCAAGATAACTACGATGAGCCACTGCATTTGCAATCAACTCTCTTATGCTGTCTGTAGGAAGTTCATATACATCTTGTCTGTACATTCCCTTTATTGTCATTCCCATGTTAATTTTTTCAAGAACATACTGGTATGCAGCATCCATTTGTTCCTGAATGGAACCCTCAAACTCTCTCCGGTCAACAAAATGCGCCCGATTGGTTCCCTTGAACACACCGCACTGAATAACCGGCTGCCCCACCATCCGTCCGGTCAAAAGTGCATATGCATTGGTCGGATATACCTTTCCGCATTCCTCCTTCAGAACGCCCCATGAAATCAGTATATTTCTGGTGACATCCTTAATCTTCACTTTTTCACTATCCTGCCATGTATTTCGTATGGCAGTCTCCTTCAAGCTCTTGCAGAGCTCCTCAATCTCACTATCTGATATATCCATATTCTGACATATTTCACTGTCAAAATAACGATTCTTACCTTCCAGCATCAACTCTCTTAACATGTAATCCTCAACATGCCTAGTCGTACCTGCAACACGCACATAAGTACCATCAAACACACCTTGTGATTTTATATAGTATGGACGCTCTGCCCCTGGGAATATCTCTACCACAATCACTGTCTTATCCTTAATCGTCTGCATCGCCACATCCGGTCTGATTGCAGGTTCGCAAGAATCTGAAATAGCATTGGTAATGGCATCCATTGTCTTATAGATACTATCTTCATCCATTCCCACAACTTCTAAGGTCTTGTCCTCTATTCCGAAAACAATTTTTCCTCCCCTACCATTGGCAAAAGCTACAACAGTTTTCATATATTTTTCGCTTTTATCCGGTACTGCAACCTTATATTCAATATTTTTTGATTCGCCGGAAAACAGTGTCTCTTCTGCCATATTACTACCTCCAATATCAAAAATCTCGTTTCATCTCATTATTCATTTGCCAATACCTTATACATCTCCAGAATCCCAAATATTATTATAACATTTCATAGATATATGTGCCAGAAATGCCATGCATATTCTAATCTCCTTCGTATTTATTATTGAAGTTGTAATATACTTTCTCATTTGGAAGCACTGCCTTAATCGGATAAACTGACATCCCAAAAGAATCTGTAAAAATAACATCTTCTCCAATATGTTTTTCAATAAACTCATCAGAAAAATCAGCTATTAAACCAATGCTAATAGCTCCATTCCTTGTAAAATTCAATCCTTCAATTTGTATACTCTTTTCAATCAAAGAACAATCTGAAGTGTGAAAAAAATTCAACAACATTTTTTGAATATCTCGTTCGATTTGAATCTGATTATCAAGATAATATCTGATTGCTTTTTCTTGTTCAAATGAAATTACAGCATCTTTTTGATTTGAGTATATACACAGATACAAGTCAAAAGTTTTATCCCATAATGTAATGATAAAACTCTTCTTTGTGTACCAATCTGTTTTTTTAATCAAAGTTCCTAATACAGGATGCTCAATTATAGTTGGTTTATTTTTTTCTTTGTCTTTCCAAAAAAACATAATCTCTCCTTTAATGTGCCCAAGCGTAGAATTGATTACCAAGATTCCATACAATGTCTGGAACAATCCTAGTAAATCCTTCTATAGCAAGGCGTTTTTCTGTTTGAGCAAATGTACCTGAATTTATCGTATTAATTATATTTGCCGCATGGCTTACACCGCCATTATGTCCAAATACGCGTCTACTATGAAGAACTTCATCCATAATCGTAACGGTGATTTTTTGCTTTCTTGGTCTGTTCCTGCTAGGTTTCAACCTTAGCAGCAACTGTAGCTATATCAATTTTGGGCTTTAGCGTTCCAAGTGCTTCACTAAGCCCTTTTGAAGATTGTGTCACAAATTCATTTTAACCATTTTGAAAGGATTTTATAATCTTCTTCAAAACTAACCCTGTCTCAATTATAGCAAGACAGGATTAATCACTCAATTACTTTTTCCAAAAAGTTCCTTGGCTTTCTGCATTTCAATCTTCTCATGCAAGTTGGTGTTATACGACTTCACCTACCCTCACAAATTTACGTTGAATTAATTCTTCCTTTTCTCCCTGTGTACGAATCGAATGATCGAAAGGATCCACCACAAAAGTTTCCGTAATCCTAACTCTATAAGGATTGTTTCTCTTTCCTGACATTTTGGTGATACCCCCTGTGCCGTTCTTTCTTCGATAACTCATATGAATTACCTCCTATTCATAATTAATATTATTTCGCATAAAAAATTTGCGATATCCAATACAATCTGCCTTGCTGTTTATCTGATTTCTAACATTTTTTACATGTCTCACCAAAACAACTCAGACATTTATTCATTTCAGACACTGCAAATAAATTTTGCGATATTAAGAATTCATCAACTGAGTAATCACCTTATACTGAACATAACAACACAGGAACTCCCCCCCAACTCACACAGTCTACAGGGTTTGTGACTTGTGTGACTTGTTGCTTGTGACTTGCTTGCGACTTTTACGTGTCTTATGGACATAAAAATAGGGCTATCCAGACCGAATTACCTAGTCTGAATAGCCCAAAAAGTCTAGCTTTTAAGCCTTTTATTTAGAATTTACCAGCGTTTGCTGCTTCCTCAACACTAACAGCTACAGCAACTGTAGCACCAACCATAGGGTTGTTACCCATTCCGATAAGTCCCATCATCTCTACGTGTGCAGGAACTGATGATGAACCAGCGAACTGTGCATCACTGTGCATACGTCCGAGAGTATCTGTCATACCGTATGAAGCAGGACCTGCTGCCATGTTATCTGGGTGAAGTGTACGTCCTGTACCACCGCCTGATGCTACTGAGAAGTACTTCTTACCCTGCTCGATACACTCCTTCTTGTATGTACCTGCAACTGGATGCTGGAAACGTGTAGGGTTTGTTGAGTTACCTGTGATAGATACACCAACGTTCTCCTTGTGCATGATAGCAACACCTTCCTGAACATCGTCAGCGCCGTAGCACTTAACTGTTGCACGGATACCATCTGAATATGCCTTCTCGTATACTACATTGAGCTCAGCCTTCTTGTAGTCATACTTTGTCTCAACATATGTAAATCCATTGATTCTTGAGATGATCTGAGCTGCATCCTTACCAAGACCATTAAGGATAACTCTAAGAGGTTTTTTACGAACCTTGTTAGCCTTCTCAGCGATACCGATAGCACCCTCAGCTGCTGCAAATGACTCATGACCTGCTAAGAAACAGAAGCACTCTGTCTCCTCCTCAAGTAACATCTTACCAAGGTTACCATGTCCAAGACCAACCTTACGATGATCTGCAACAGAACCTGGTATACAGAATGCCTGAAGACCCTCGCCGATAGCTGCTGCTGCGTCTGCTGCCTTTCTGCATCCCTTCTTGATTGCGATTGCTGCACCTACTGTATATGCCCAGCAAGCATTCTCAAAACAAATTGGCTGAATACCCTTTACCTGATTGTAAACGTCAAGTCCAGCGTCCTTTGTGATCTTCTCAGCTTCTTCGATTGAGCTGATTCCATAGCTGTTAAGTACAGCGTTTATCTGGTCTATTCTTCTTTCATATGATTCAAATAATGCCATTGTCTCGTTCTCCTTTCCTCTATTTCCGACTACTCTTTACGTGGATCGATGATCTTAACAGCGCCCTGCTCTGGCTTAACACGTCCGTATGAACCTGAAGCCTTCTCCCAAGCTGTGTTAGGGTCATCACCCTTCTTGATAAAGTCAGTCATCTTTCCAAGAGAAACGAACTGATATCCGATAACTTCGTCATCTGCATCAAGTGCTATTCCTGTTACATAGCCCTCTGCCATCTCAAGGTAACGAACACCCTTAGCCTTTGTTGCATACATTGTACCAACCTGTGAACGAAGACCCTTTCCAAGATCCTCAAGTCCAGCACCAACTGCAAGTCCGTCATCTGAGAATGCACTCTGTGTACGTCCGTATACGATCTGAAGGAATAACTCTCTCATTGCTGTATTGATAGCATCGCACACAAGGTCAGTGTTGAGAGCCTCAAGGATTGTCTTACCCTGAAGAATCTCAGCTGCCATAGCTGCTGAATGTGTCATACCTGAACATCCAATAGTCTCGACAAGAGCCTCCTCGATAACACCCTCTTTTACGTTAAGTGAAAGCTTGCAGGCACCCTGCTGTGGTGCACACCAGCCTACACCATGTGTAAAACCAGAGATGTCTTTGATTTCCTTTGAGTAAACCCACTTTCCTTCTTCTGGGATAGGAGCTGGCTCATGCTTTGCACCCTTTGCTACAGGGCACATGTTTTCAACTTCCTTAGTGTAAATCATTGTGAAACTCCTTTCAAAATATGAATTCTTAAAAGCGGTTCCGAATTCTCTAATTCAAACCATCAGTGGTATTTTCTCACAAAACAGTTATGAAGTCCATAGCTTATTGAAAATTTTTGTCGCATTTGCGTGTACTTTATCAAGTACAGCGCGCCTTATTGAGAAAGTTTTTAACAAGGCACAGTTGTCAGGGTTCATATGTCCGCTTATATCATTTGACCGTAACCATATTCACTTGAACATATGTATTTATCTGATATACAATACTTCTGTCAGAGCACATTCAACCCAGACTTGCGCCGCTCCAGGCGCTGCTCAGATACATGATATAAAAAATAAAAACGGAGGTTTTCAACATGAGATTTATAGATATGCACCTTCACACCACCGCTTCCGACGGCTCCTGCACCCCATCAGAGGTGTGCCAGCTTGCCATTGACAGGAATCTTGCAGCGATCGCCATAACCGACCACGACACAGTGGACGGCGTAGCAGATGCAATCACATATGCAGATAACTGGAACAGCACTCTTCCTCCGATCCAGAACAGTGATTCCACCAACTGCTCTGGCTTTTCTGACAGCAGTGACCATCATATCGAGGTAGTTCCCGGCATAGAGATGTCCGCCATCTACAACGGTGTGGAGATCCACATTCTGGGCTTCTATATGGACTACAAGAACCCTGAGCTCATCTCCCGTCTTGCCGCCATCAAACAGGCCAGATACGACCGAAACGAGCAGATGTGTGAGAGATTCCGCGCCGACGGAATAGACATGACCATGGAGAAGCTGCAGCATGGCAATCCTGATACTGTTGTCACAAGAGCTCATTTTGCCAGAATTCTCATAGCCGAAGGCGTATGCAGGGACATGAACCAGGCGTTCAAAAAGTATCTGGGCAAGAAATGCAAATATTACATTCCAACACCAGACATACCGGCCGCCGATGCCATAAGACTCATAAGAACCTACGGCAAGGCTGCCTTCATCGCCCATCCCCTCATATACGGATTTGGATATAAACAGATAGAGGACATGCTTGAAGAACTGAAGCCATATGGCCTTTCAGGGCTTGAGGTCTACCACTCCTCCAACAATGCCTATGAATCCGGAAGGCTTAGGGAGATCGCCAGAAAACACGGGCTCCTCATATCAGGAGGTTCCGACTTCCACGGCGCAGCCAAACCCGACATATCCGTGGGAACCGGAAGGGGCGGCCTTCGGATCACGGAAGCTGTATTTCAGGATATAAAAAAAGCGGTCACTGTATAATGACCGCTTTTTTATTTACTCTGATGATACCTTTATTATATCTTTGACTTCTTATCCTTATCATCATCTGTGACTGTTGATGATCCCTGCTTCTCAAGCTCTGCAACAGCGCTCTTGTGCATCGGTATACGACAGTTCTTGTTGTTACCAAACTCTACGATGATAGTTGAATCATCAACCACATCAAGGATGGTTCCGTAGAAACCACTGGTTGTCATGATATTATCACCAGGCTCCATCTGTGAAAGCATCTGGTCTGTCTTGGCCTTCTGCTTCTTCTGTGGTCTGATCATCATGAAGTAAATGATTGCAGCAAATATGGCAATATATACAACAATAAACATAACTGATGAACCGCCACTGGCCTGTGTTCCTGTTGACGATGATAAAATTGTTGAAAGTGAATTCATTCTCTGGTCTCCTTTTTGATTACTCTTCTCCACCAGCAAGGCTCTCAAGCATCGATTTCTTATATGACTGATATCTTCCTTCTTCTATAGCCTCTCTGATGTCTTTCATCATATTATTATAAAAATACAAATTATGCAAGACGCAAAATCTCATACCGAGCATTTCATTTGCCTTGAGCAGGTGTCTGATGTACGCTCTGCTATAGTGCTGGCATGCAGGGCATCCGCAGCCCTCCTCTATAGGTCTGTCGTCTGTCTCAAATCTCGCATTCTTGAGATTCATCTTGCCATGCTTCGTGTACACATGGGCGTGTCGTCCATTTCTGGATGGATATACGCAATCGAAGAAATCAACACCTCTGTCGACCGCCTCAAGTATATTTGCAGGGGTTCCAACACCCATGAGGTATGTCGGTCTGTCCTCAGGCAGATACGGAACGGTCACATCGAGTATGTGGTACATCTGCTCTGCTGTCTCTCCTACTGCAAGTCCTCCTATGGCATATCCCGGAAGATCAAGCTCGCTGATTCTCTTGGCGTGATCTATTCTGATATCCTCGTATATGGCACCCTGATTGATTCCAAACAATAGCTGATTCTTGTTGATCGTATCCGGCAGACTGTTAAGTCTCTCCATCTCATTCTTACATCTGACAAGCCATCTGGCTGTTCTCGCAACAGAATTCTCCACGTACTGTCTGTCAGCCAGTGCAGGGGCACACTCGTCAAATGCCATGGCTATTGTAGATGCCAGATTCGACTGTATCTGCATGCTCTCCTCAGGTCCCATGAATATCTTGCGTCCATCGACATGGGAATTGAAGGTTACGCCCTCCTCCTTGATCTTCCTGAGTCCCGCCAGGGAGAATACCTGGAATCCGCCTGAATCAGTGAGTATTGGTCTGTCCCAGTACATAAACTTATGTAAACCGCCCATCTGCTTGACTATCTTATCCCCCGGTCTCACATGGAGATGATATGTATTTGACAGCTCGATCTGACATCCTATGTCCTTGAGATCCGTTGTTGCCACAGCTCCCTTTATGGCTGCCGCAGTTCCAACATTCATGAACAGAGGTGTCTGCACTGTTCCGTGAACAGTCTGAAATTCAGCTCTCTTTGCCCTTCCATCCTTACAAAGTATTTTGTACATTGTTATGTAAACCTTTCTTTTTCATTCTTCCGAATCTTACGCTATACTTTAGCGTACTCTTTATAATGCACCATTTAAAGTATATTTGCAAGCAAATTTACAATCCACAGGCATTTACCGCCGAACTTGACCGCATACCGGATGAATACGAGGACTTCCGATACAATGCAGGCAGATTACAATTTTGACAGCCACATATCTTACATACAAAACGGCACCTGTAATTTCACTTACAGGTGCCGTTATATCAATCTATAGGCTTTCAGTTCTGTTAGCTCCGTGCTAAATCACCACTGAATTATCTGACTTATCACTGCTTCTCCTTCAGCGTAGCTGTAGCAGTCTGCTTCTCGTAGTTACCATTGTTGTTTCTGTAGTATACGATAGTTACCTTATCGCCAGGATTGCAGGCCACAATCTTGTCGTGGAATGTCTCCATATCTGCTATGTCCTCACCGTCAAGGCTGCAAATGATATCTCCTGACTGGAGTCCACACTCCTCTGCTGCTGAACCCTGCTCAACTGATGAGATATATACACCCTCAGGCATGTTCAGGAGCTGTGCGTACTGGCTTGTGATGGTCTGGGCAGATATACCGAGGTAAGCCTGTCCTGATGTTGTTCCATCATTTGACACATTCTTGCCTGCTATCAGGTCATTGATTATATCCTGTACATCTGATATAGGAAGTGCATAGCCCATACCCTCAACGCTTGTATCTGAATACTTGGCTGTGTTGATACCGATCAGCTCGCCCTGCATGTTGACAAGGGCACCACCACTGTTACCAGGGTTGATGGCTGCATCTGTCTGAAGTACCTTTACTGTCTCATCTGAAGCACTTATCTCTCTGTTAAGTGCGCTTATATATCCAACTGTAACTGACTGTCCATATCCAAGTGCATTTCCGATTGCCACGCACGGATCACCCACTGCAAGATCATCCGATGAACCTACCTGAATCTCCTTTATCTCATTCAAAGTGTCATCCGATATGTCCGAAAGCTTAACTGTGACAACTGCTATATCATTGTTCTCAACGTATCCCTTTACCACCGCATCTGCACTCTTGTCATCGACAAATGTAACTGACAGTGACTTAGCATTCTGTACCACATGATAATTAGTTGCAAGATACAGGTACTGGTCATCCTTGCCGATGATGATACCTGAACCGGCTCCTGTTGACTCCTGCTGATATGAATTGAACCAGTAATCATATGTTGTTACGTATGTTCCTGTGATCGATACGATGGAAGGCATAACCTTCTTGGCAACCGTTGACACATCGTACACTGTACTTGTCGTGTCTGATGATGCCTGCTTGAGCTGTGGTGCATTGTTCTCTGTTGAACCCTCAGCACTCTGCTCTGTTGTGGTCTGCGAATCTTTGCCGAGAAGCTTATCCGATCCATATCTGACCCCCTGGAATACACCGCCTGCCACAAGTCCGAATACAACAGCCGCTGCAACCACACCTGCTGCCTTCTTGCCAAATCCGCTCTTCCTGTTCTTTGGCTTCTTATCTTTTGCCTTCTTCTGTCTCATATTGTTATCTGAAGGCTTTCCTGTTCCCATATTGTTCATTGGATTGCCTGCCTGATTCTGATAACCCTGATTCATTCTCTGGCTGTCATACCATGCTTCCATGCCATTTACATTTCTCTGAAAACCCGAATATGAAGCGTTCTGTGTACCGACTGTTTGAGCATTCTGCGATGAACTCTGTGCGCCGGCAGTCTGAGCGTTCTGTGCTGAGCCATGTACACCGGCTGTCTGATTGTTCTGCGCTGACTGTGCGCCCTGAACATTCTGTGTCTGCTGTGAAGCATTTGTTGAAGGTCTGTCAAATCTTGAATCTCCTCTATTGTTCATATAGCTGTAATGATACAGACCATCCTGCTGTGGTGCCTGACCACTATTTCCATTCATCTGGTTCTTGTTTTCCTGTTCCATCTCTATCATCCTTTCGCATCTTTATTATCTTAATTCCTGTAATCGGTACCTTTCTCTTTCTTACAGTTGTTACTATACGCAGTAAATGTGTCATATTTGTGTCTTTATTGTTTTAATTCTGTGCACAAATGTTATATACTAGTCAGGTACGATCTCAAATAACCCTTATGGAGGATAATATATGTTTAGAGTATGGGGAAAACTTATAAAAGATAACCACCTCATGAAGGATACCGTGATATGCATATCCGACTACGAGATGACGCGTACCCACAAGGTATACAAGGCCCTTGAGGATATGTGCTACGAGTTTGACCTGGCAAATCCGGTGTGGCTTAAGAAGAATAAGGATGAGTTTATCCACCACGCCAGAACCAGATTCACAGCGGATAACTTTGTGGAGGATATAGATTTTGACTACCTTGATTTTCAGGTAATAGAGGAGGAATACTAGATGTTTTCTGTCTCTTCAGTGAGCAAAAGCTACGGCAAAAATAAAGTTCTGACAGATGTGTCACTGTCCGTATCCCCGGGTGAATGCATCGCCCTTCTGGGAATCAACGGATCGGGTAAATCCACCCTGCTGGGAATACTATCCAGAAACATAAAGCCAGACTCAGGGTGCTTCGGTTTCGACTGTCAGGCAAATGCTGCTCTGCTCCCACAGGACAATCCACTCATACCGGAACTCACAGCCATTGACAACATCAGACTGTGGCACCCCGGAAGCAGGAAAACAGTCATGAACTCCCACAATATGAGCATATGTCAGTCTCTCGGTGTGGATTCATTTCTGGACAAACGTGTCTCAAAGCTCTCCGGTGGAATGAAGAAGAGGCTAAGTCTTGCCATCACGATGATGTCTGACCCGGATCTGCTTCTTCTCGATGAACCTCTGGCCTCGCTTGATCTTCTATGCAAGAACGGGATACTGAGCTATCTCCAGAATTACATATCACATGGAGGAAGTGTCATCATCGCCACACATGAGACATCTGCGCTGGATATATGCAACAAGATATACACACTGAAAAATGGACACATCCAACTGGCCATAGACAGAAATATCTCACCCGGATACACCTCACCTGAAACCTACATCAATCTGATCAGATCATAGCTTTATCTAAAGGAGTTTTATGTTTTACCGACTTATACGAACTGATTTGAAAAGAATAGCTCATTATGGAATATACATGGTAGTCGCAGCATTTGTCATGATGACGGTTTTCCTGTGTCTTGCGTTAAACGCGAACTCTTTTATCTACTCTGATGACCGCTCCGAACCACTTTCAATCGGAATCGTGATGAGTGCAGATTCAAAATTCGCACAGATGGCATACAACACGATATCTGATATGGACAGCTACCGCTCATCATGTGTATTCACAGAATTTTCAGACAAGGATACAGCCCTTTCAAGGCTCTCTGACGGAGACCTGTTCGCTGTGATCTACGTCCCTGACAATATCATAAGCGACATCATGGACGGAACGAACACACCTGTCGAGGTATACTATTCTGACAACCGGTCCATCGATACATTTGTGCTGAATGACCTCTTCCGCTCCACATCCTCCATGCTTGGCATATCCCAGGCGGCCATATATTCGGTTCAGGCGATAGGAAGGAACATGGAGCTTCCCGAGGATATTCAGGACACGCTCAGCAACGATGTAAATGCCATGTTCATGACTAAGGTTCTTGACAGGACTGCCAACTTCACCGTCGACAAAATAAATGCAACCAGAGCAGCAAATACCACCGACTTCTACACAAGTGCGGCGGTTCTTCTCATGATGATGCTGTGCAGCGTTGTTTTCTTCCCATTCCTGCTCGACCTCCCAGCCTCTTACATAACAAAGCTCAGGTCACAGGGAATTGGCAAAGTCAGACGCAATGTCAGCAATTTCATATCCATGTTCATATGGCTGTATATCCTTTATATAACTGTATACATGGCTCTCGCCCTGGCATCACTGTTTATCGATGAACTGCATGTAAATATCCACATGAGCGGGATACTGTTCGGAATCGTCATAGCTACATGTGTCGCGGTATATACACTGCTCATAAGTCTGCTTCCCGCAGGGATACACGGCTGCACACTGCTTCTCACTGTGGTCACTGTCATACTGGCCTATGTGAGCGGCTTATTCATACCGGAAGCCATGCTTCCAAACTTTGCAAAGGATATATGCCATGGATCGCTGCTCAATAAGCTTGTGCAGACACTGTGCATATATTTATCATAAATTTACGGAGATACATCTATGAACCATATAAGACAGATAAACTTACTTATAAAGAGAATACTGTGCCGTCCCGCCATGATCGTCGTTCTGCTGGTCATCCCCGCTGTGCTGATCGCTGTGAGCTTTCTGCCAGCCAGAAAGCAAAGCACCGAGATCGTGTCCGGCGTGTATATTGAAAGTTCTGACGAACACACGGATGCTTTCCTGTCGTATCTCACATCGACATCCACGGGATTTACCTTCAGGCACTATGAATCCCTGAAAGACATGAAGGATGATGTAGCATCCGGCAGGATCGACTCCGCGTACATGGTTCCTGATGGTTTCAGTGAATCAATGATCCACTCTGACGGGAAGCGCCACATAACCGTGTATACAACCGATGGAAGCTCATTCCAGTCTGTGTCCGAAGAATCCGTGTATGCCGCCCTCCTGTATGCATATGCGGCAGACATGTCTGTATGTATGCTCCAGGATCGTTATCTGGCAAATGTCCCATACGACGAGACCCAGATGTCAGAATACATCAGTGATAGATTTAAGGGATATATCGGAAATGAGGACATTTTCACCATCGAGAGCGGACTCACCGGAAAATACACGGCATCGACAGATATTGCGCCAAACAATTTTCCTGTGGGAATATTGGTTTACATAACTTTGTTCGTATGTTCTCTCCTGGGACTTCAGAACTATCTCCGGGATCTGGACTGTGGGGCTTACTCTATCCTCTCCTCCAGAAAAAAAGCCGGATTCTGTGTAAAAAATATAGCAGCGGGAATTATTCCCGCTGCCATTATCAGCTTTATATCCTTGATCATATATTCCGGCACCAATGGCTGTCTCAATGTCCTGCTGCATATCGCCGCAGTGTCAGTCATCAGCCTTGCTGCTGCACTCATATTCAGAGTGATATTCAGGCGCTATAAGATATTTACTATAGCTCTGCCATTCATCATCATCTGTACTCTTCTCCTGAGTCTTCTATCAATGCTCTCGCAGATGTAGACTCTGTGATCTGCTTTACCAGACATCCATAGCTGTCAGCCGGCACCGCCACATTGAAGCACACATCTGCAGTGTAATCCGTACTGTCTATCAGTGCATCACTGTTGCTGAGAAGATATTGTACCTTACCCGAATCGTTGTAGTTCGTGGTTATCTTCACCAGCTTCATAAGCTGCATCTTATGTATACCCGCATCAGACAGTGCAAGCTTGGCTGCCTCGGTGTATGCTCTCACAAGACCACCTGTTCCGAGCAGTGTTCCACCAAAATACCTTGTGACCACTATACATATATTAACCACCGCATTCCCCGTGATAACCTCCAGGATGGGTTTTCCAGCCGTTCCCTGCGGTTCTCCGTCATCAGAGAATCTTAGCAATGTATTCTCGCTGCCTATGGCAAATGCATAGCAGTTGTGCCTTGCATCATAGTGCTGCTTCCTGATCTTCTCGACAAAGGCATATGCCTCTTCCTCCGAGGACACAGGGACTGCATAGCCGATGAATCGTGATTTCTTCTCGACTATCTCGTCCTGCCCCTCCTGTAATATCGTGTTGTATGTCTCTATCATCGCTTCTCCGAATTGCTGGTGAGCAGCTTGCCCAGCTCATCCATAAATGTATTCACATCCTTGAACTCTCTGTACACTGATGCAAATCTTACATAGGCTACCTGATCAAGATCCTTGATCTTATCCATGACTATCTCACCTATGGTCGTGCTCTCTATCTCTCTCACTTCCATGTTGAAGATGGTGTTCTCTATGTCATCTATGCACTTTGTGACTGCTTCCGCTGAAACCGGACGCTTATGGCATGACTTTATGACACCTGACTCTATCTTGGAACGGTCATAAGTCTCTCTGTTCTTGTCCTTCTTGATGACTATGAGAGGTATGGTCTCCACCTTCTCATATGTGGTAAATCTCTTACCACAGGCGTCACACTGTCTTCTTCTTCTGATCGCACTTCCATCCTCCGCTGGTCTGGAATCGATAACCTTTGTATCATCTGCTGAGCAAAATGGGCATCTCATATAATTTTCTCCTTACGATATTATAGTGCAGACGCATTAGAGGCGCTCCGCGCGGCGTCCGCGTCATCGCAAGAAATCTCCCACCTTCGGAGGGACCTTCTTACGATATTATCTTTACTGGGCACTTGGCCTTACATGCACCACAATTTGTACACTTCTCCGGATCTATGTGAGCAAGGTTTCTGTCTATCGTGATGGCTCCAGCCTCACAGTTCCTTGCACACAGTGTACATCCGATACATCCTGCGCTGCAGGCTGCCTTGACCTGAAGACCCTTGTCATGGGAATTACATCTGACAAGTCTCTCTGCATCATATGGAACCAGCTCTATCAAGTGTCTCGGGCACTCTGTGACACATTTGCCGCATGCCTTACACTTCTCCTTATTAATTACCGCAATTCCATCTATAATGTCAATAGCCCCGAACTCACATACTGCCTTACATGAGCCATAACCTGTACATCCATATGTACATGCCTTAGGACCGCTGTTTGGATTGTTCTGTGCCAGCTTACAGTCCCTTGGTCCAACATACTCGTATACATCCTTCGCCTTCTCGCAGTCTCCTGCACACTTGACAAATGCCACATACCTTGTATTTTCAGCGTTTTCCACGCCCATGACCTCACTGATCTTCGCTGCCACTGCCTCGCCTCCAACAGGACACGCTGATGGCGGCATCTCACCTTTGGCGATGGCCGCTGCCAGTCCGTCACATCCCGGATAACCACATCCACCGCAGTTATTTCCCGGAAGGAGCTCTCTTACTGCTATTTCTTTCTCGTCTACTTCTACCTTAAATTTCTCTCCTGCGACACCCAGAAGGATACCTATCACAATACCTACGCCTGCGACGACTGCCACAGCTATCAATATTCCTGTCATATCCGCACCCTCCTTATATCAATCCTGAGAAACCGAAAAACGCGATCGCCATAAGACCTGATGTGATGAGAACTATAGGGGTTCCCTTGAACGCCTCAGGTATAGGGCTGTGCTCAAGTCTCTCTCTGATTCCTGCAAGTATCACTATGGCTATAGTAAATCCGACTGCAGAGCCACATCCGTTGATGGTACTCTCAAGTATACCGTAACCGCTCTGTACATTTGAGAGAGCGATACCAAGCACGGCACAGTTGGTCGTGATCAGTGGAAGGTAAACTCCAAGTGATTCATACAATGACTTGACCTTCTTCTTGAGGAACATCTCAACAAACTGTACAAGTGCTGCGATCACAAGGATGAACACTATGGTGTTGAGGTACTCAAGTCCGAATCTTCTCAGTATGCCGTAATACACAACGCTGGTGACAAATGAAGCTATGGTCATGACGAACACAACCGCTGCTCCCATTCCGGTTGCTGTGTTGACACTCTTGGACACTCCAAGGAAAGGACACAGTCCGAGGAACTGGCTGAGGATAACATTATTTACAAGTGCCGCTCCGATGGCTAACAATAAAATATTCATTATCTCTTACCTCCCTTTCCTTTTTTCTTCTTTATATGAGCCATTGTCTCCTTGAGCTTTATGTCGGAATCTGCTGGCTCGTTCTCTGCAGAGTGTTCTGGCTGCTCTGCTTCCATCGGCTGATCCGTTGATGGCTGCTCTGCTGACTCCGTCTGATCCGTTGACGGCTGCTCTGCTACCTGTTTGTCATCTGTGTTCTGTTCTGCTGCTGGCTGCTCTGTTGACTTCTCATTCTGGAGATTGTCCTGACTGTCTGACTGAGTCTCTGTAACAGTCTGCTGCTCCTCATCTGGCGTCTTTTCCTGCTGAACTTCCTCAGCATGCTCCTTAAGCATCTTTCCTGTCGCATTCGGAACAAGCTTTATGTCGGCGAGGACTGACTCTCTGGTCGGTGCATATGGGCTGAGTCTTGGCTCATCCTTCTTCGCCTCATCTGGCTTGTCAGCCTCTGGCGCTGTATTCTTTGCTGCATCCTTATCTGCCGCTGAAGGTGTCTCTTCCTGCTTCTTAACCTGTTTTGCATCCGCTGAAGGTTTCGCCGGAGCCTCTGCTGCCTTTACAGGAGCCGGAGTCTCTGAAACCAGCTTGCCACAACATGCTGCATTGATACAGCCTGCACATGAGTCCGGTCTGCATGCTGCCGGGATCTCCTCTCCATTTGCCAGTGCCTCGGCTGCCTTCTTTGCATTTCTCTTGTTGATAAATGCTATGATGAATGCAAGCACGAAGAATGCACCAGGTGCAAGTACGAATATTGTTATAGGTGTGTACAGGCTGAGTGCATTGCCTATACCCTTTATAATTCCCGATGAGTTCTGAAGTAAGTTGCCATCTCCAAGTATCTGGAATCCAAATACACAGCCCTTTCCGACAAGCTCTCTGAACATTCCTATAAGTGTAAGGCCAACTGTAAATCCAAGGCCCATTCCAAGTCCATCAAATATAGATGGAAGTACCTTGTTCTTGGAAGCATATGCCTCGGCACGACCAAGGATGATACAGTTTACAACTATAAGTGGTATATACAGTCCAAGGCTGCTGTTGAGTGATGGCAGGTACGCCTGCAGCAGAAACTGTATGATAGTAACAAACGAAGCTATGATAACTATAAATGATGGTATTCTGACCTTATCAGGTATAACCTTTCTGAGTGCTGAGATCATGAAGTTGCTGAGCACCAGGATACATGTGGTCGTAAGTCCCATTCCTGCGCCATTGATGGCTGATGATGTAACCGCAAGTGTCGGACACATTCCAAGCATCTGTACGAAGGTCGGGTTCTCTTTCACAATACCATTATATAAACGCTCTGTACATTTTCCCATTACTTGTCACCTCCGTTCGACGCTGCAGATGAATCAGCAGCACCGCCATTTATGGACTTCACATACTCAAGTCCCGCATTCACCGCATTGGTAACCGCATTTGTTGTGATGGTAGCTCCTGACAGGGCATCTATCTCCTCGTCCACTGTTGCACCTGACTTGGTGTACTGGAACTTATCGACCTTCTTGCCTGCAAACTGTGACTTGAAGCTGTCTGTGTCAGCCTCCATACCAAGTCCTGCAGTCTCTGAGAGTGACAGGAATGAAATTCCATTTGTCGTTCCATCCGCTCTGACTCCCATGGCAAGCTGAAGGTCTCCACTATACGCCTCATGTGATGTGACAGTCACAACATATCCAAGTGCTGAACCATCGCTGCCCTTTGCTTCCACGATCTCATCTATATCTGCGTTATATCCGGCATCTGACAGGATCTTTGCAGCCGCATCGGCATCAAAGTCAGCATAGCTGTCAAACGAATCCGCATCATCGAATACCGCCTTATATGCCTCTTCCTTTGCTTTCTGCTCTGTAACTGCTATAGGATCCTTTGTGATCTTATATACATAAGCCAGTGCAAATCCTGCTATGACTGTGATTATCATGATTGCTATAGTTGCTATAACAATCGACTTTGTATCCATCTTGGACTTTGTTCCGGCTGTGTCACCCTGGGCTGCAAGCTCTGCGCCCTCTCCGAAGCTCTTCGGCTGTGTCCATCTCTCAATGAGTGGCACAAGCAGGTTGGAGAATATGATCGCATATGATACGCCCTCTGCTGATCCTCCGTATATTCTGAAACAGAATGTGAGTATACCAAGTATCACACCGAACAAGGCCTTACCCGCAGGTGTGATAGGTGATGTAACATAGTCAGTTGCCATAAAGAATGCTCCAAGCATCAGACCACCACCGCACAGGTGTGCTACGAGGAATGTAAGATCAAAACCTCTACCCGATGCAACCGCATATATCATAATGAGCACCGCAAATGTTCCTATATATGTAAATGGAATAACCGGCTTTATAACTCTTCTGATCAGAAGATAAGCCGCACCAACAAGTAAACATACAACTGATGTCTCACCTATGGTTCCCGGTATATTTCCAAGAAACATATTGAGTACATTGACATTTGCCAGATCCCCTGTGTTCTTGAGCACTGCAAGAGGTGTAGCAGTTGTCACACCATCATACGAGAATGATGTCATTCTTCCTGCAAATGATATGAGAAGGAAACATCTTGCGCCCAGCGCTGGATTCATGAAGTTGAATCCCAGTCCTCCAAAGAGCTGTTTAACTATTATAATGGCAAATGCACTTCCGAGTATCGCCATCCACACCGGTACATCCGGTGAGAGGTTCAGTGCAAGAAGGAGTCCTGTTACAACTGCACTGAGATCGCTTATGGTTACTTTTCTGTTCATCATCTTCTGGTACAGCCACTCAAACAGCACGCATGAGACCACGCATGTGAGTATAAGTATCATAGCGTTCAGCTCGAAGTTGATGATTCCAAATACGGTTGCCGGAAGCAAAGCAATGATCACATCCAGCATAATGCTCTGTGTACTTCGTTTATCTCTGACATGTGGAGATGACGAAATCTTAAATGTATTATCCAATGTGTACACCTCCTACTTCTTTTTATTCGCAATGATGGATTTTCTTGTTCCCGCAATGGTCTGTGTCAGATGTCTCTTCGCCGGACACACATACGAACAGCATCCACACTCACAACACTCCATTCCGTTGTGAGCCAGGAATCCCTCTGTATCCCCATGCTCAGCCAGTGAAGCAAGCATCGAAGGAACAATACGTCCCGGACACACATCAACACAGCGTCCGCATCTGATACAGTTGCTCGGTTCAAGGTCTGCCACCTCGTCATGTGTCATACACAGCAGCGCCGACACTCCCTTGGTTGCAGGAACATCCAATGAGAAAAGTGCCTTTCCCATCATAGGACCGCCTGAGATCACCTTCTCAGGAACCACACCATCCTTAAATCCACCCGCAGCCTCTATAAGCTCCTGACAGTTTGTTCCTATCCTCACCATAAGATTGCATGGATTCTCTATGGCATCACCTGTTATGGTGACTATCCTTGTGTAGAGTGGTCTTCCCTCTATAACTGCCTCATATATGGACACGATGGTATCAACATTGTGAACTATACATCCAGCATCCGCTGGAAGCATCTTGGAGTTGACATATCTTCCAGTGTTAGCATATATGAGCTGACGCTCGGCACCCTGAGGGTACTTAGTCTTCATCACATGGACTTCGATCTTGTCATTGTCCTTTACCTTATCCCTGAGAAGTTCTATTGCCTCAGGCTTATTATCCTCTATGGCGATGATTCCCTTTGCATGATCAAACAGATTGATACATATCTCAAGTCCCAGTATCAGCTTGTCCGGTTCCTCCATCATCCTTCTGTAATCCGAAGTAAGATATGGCTCACACTCTGCGCCATTTACTATTATGTAGTCGATCGCATCCTCGTTCTTCGGGGACAGCTTGACATTTGCAGGGAAACCGGCGCCGCCCATTCCTACTATTCCGGCCTCCTTGATGATCTCCTTCACATCCTCTCTATACAGAGTGGACAGATCTTTTACATTTGCTGCAAAGTCGATCTCCTCAAACAGGCCATCATTCTCTACAACTATTGATTCAACCTTTGATCCACCAGGCACATATCTCGGCTCGATCGCCTTGACCTTTCCCGATATGGATGAATGTATATTCGCTGACACGAAGCCACTGGTCTCCGCAATCTTCTGACCAACCAGGACTCTGTCGCCCTTCTTCACTATAGGTGTGGCCGGTGCCCCTATATGCTGACTCAGCGGGTACACGCAGTCACCTTTTGGAAGGTATTCTCTGACAGGCTTTTCCATTGACAATTCTTTGCCTTCATATGGATGAATACCACCCGAAAAAGTTAATAAACCCATCTGCATACCTCTTTCTCTCGTTATTCTTATCAATTCATTCTCTGTTATCGAGAAAAACTAATCATATAATAATACTTCACAGGGTCAAAAACAACCCTAAAACTTGCCAATCTGACCGCCAACCGCCCGTATGACAAATGCTGCCGCAAGACCGATCAGAACTCCCGCGATCGTTCCGGAGACCAGTAAAAACGGAGCATATATCAGGATATTTTGATTCTTTATCACCAGATATGCAACGATAAGCTGACCGACATTATGTCCGACACCTCCAAGAATACTCGTTCCCGT
>OGNF01001648.1_pt1 | contig 19645 bp, 19 predicted proteins | sample 1573321 | NCBI WGS metagenome assembly OGNF01 (sample SAMEA2581911, study PRJEB24529) | metagenome | biome: Human gut stool | place: China | collected 2011
CGATCTCGTCCTTCGGGGTCTTGCGCAGTTCCAGACCGAAAGCGATGTTCTTGTAAACGGTCATGTGGGGGTACAGAGCGTAGCTCTGGAACACCATGGCGATATCACGATCCTTCGGGGGAACGTCGTTGATCAGACGGCCGCCGATGTACATTTCGCCCTTGGAGATCTCCTCCAGACCGGCGATCATGCGCAGGGTGGTGGACTTGCCGCAGCCAGAGGGGCCGACGAAGATGATGAATTCCTTATCCTGGATCTCCAGGTTAAAGTCGGTAACAGAGGGAGCGGTAGCACCCGGATAGATCTTATAGATGTGCTGGCAGCTGATCGAAGCCATAGTCGTTTGCCTCCATAATTTTTAAGGTTCCCACGCTCTTGACGGCGTGTTCATTCGTTGGTACTATAATAACAGATAATTTTGTGATATAAAATAGCATTTTATTGATTAGAGGTGTCAGATATTGCTGTTTGACTGGAACACCATCGCCGCGCCGGCTGCACTGCTGGACGTGCAGCTTTCCGCGCCCCGCACTCTGACCGGCGAGGGGCTGTGGGTCTGCCTTGTTTCCAGCGGCAGATGCACAGCCTCCCTGCCCGGGGCGTCGGCTGCGCCCGCCGGCTCTGTGCTGGTGCTGCCGCCGCAGTCCGCTGCGGCGGGGCACCTGATCTTAAGCCGTGCCCCGCTCACCCTGACCCCGGAGGACAGCTGCCACCTGCTGTGCGTCCAGCTGACCGGGCAGGCCAGCACGCAGTTTTTAAACGGCCTGCGGGAGCTGCCCTACCTTGCCAAAGGCGAGACCTGTCCTGCCGCCGCCGAGCTGATGGGGCGCCTTGCGGAGGAAAAGCCCACCCACAGCCGCGCCCGCAGCCAGCTGGTCTTTGCCCTGCTGTGCGAACTGGCAGATGCCGACAGCGCCGCGCCCGCCCTGCCGCCGCTGGTGCAGGCCGCCATTGAGGATATCCGCGCCAATTACGCCGGGCTGTACGGCGTGGAGGAGCTCAGCGAACGGCTGGGCGTCTCCAAAAGCCATCTGGTGCGCACCTTTACCGCCGCCGTGGGCGTGCCGCCGGGCAAATACCTGACCACCGTGCGCATCGAAGCCGCACAGCGGCTGCTGCTGCACCGGGAGTATACGCTGGACGTGGTGGCCAGCCTGTGCGGTTTTTCCGGGGCCAACTACCTGTGCCGGGTCTTCAAAAAAGAAACCGGCCAGTCCCCTGCACAATGGCGGGCACTGACCGGTCGCGCCGCACAGTCCGGGCTTACGCCCGAGGAGACCATGCGGGAACAGGAGATGTATATTTAAGCCGTCTCGGCCTTTTTTCTGCGCAGCAAAAACAGGGTCAGCAACGCGGTGAGCAGTTCCGAGGCTGGGAAGGCTGCCCATACACCCGGCATCCCGAACACCGCACTGAGCACCAGCGAGCAAACCACAATGGCTACCATGCCCCGGCAGATAGAGGTAACGGAGGCCTCCACCGGGCGGTTCACGGCGCTCAGATAGCCCGCCGCCATAATGTTAAAGCCTGCAAAGAAGTAGCCCACAAAGTACATCCGCATCCCGGTGTGGGCGTACTGCGCCATCTGCACCGAGTTTTCGCTGTTGAACCAGCTTACAAGGGTATCGGTCAGGCCGAACACCGCAGCGTACAGCACCGCCGCCAGCACCAGCACGGTGCCGCTGCCCAGCAGCAGCAGTTTCCGCGCCCCGGCGTGGTCGTTCTGGCCGTAGCAGCGGCTCACCAGCGGCTGTGCGCCCTGTGCCACGCCGTTGAAGATGGCGGTAGCCACCAGCGCAAAGTTTGCCACCACGCCGTAGGCTGCTACGCCCACGTTGCCCGCCAGCCCCAGCAGCAGAAAGTTGAACACCGTGGTGGTCACGCCGGAGGAAAGCTCGCCCACAAAGCCGGAGATGCCCAGCTGACAGCTCTGCCCCAGCAGCCTTGCCGAGGGCAGCTGCCGCACGAATTGCAGGGTGTTCTCCTTTTTAAAGAAGTGGCGGCTGCAAATGGCGATGCTGATGATAGGCGACACCGCCGTTGCCAGCGCCGCACCGGCCAGCCCCAGCCCTAGGGGGAACATGAAGATATAGTCGAACACCACATTGAACAGACTGCCGCTCAAGGTCGCCACCATGGCAAGGGAGGGGTCGCCGTCGTTGCGGACAAAGGCCGACACGATGTAGTTGCACATAAAAAACGGGGTGAACAGCAGAAAAATGCGGGCGTAGGGGATGCCCAGTGCCACGATGCCCACATCGCCGCCCATGAGCCGCAGCAGCGCCCCGGGCGCAAAGACACCCGCCAGCATCCACGGGATAGACGCCAGTACGGCGCACAGGATGGCATTGGAAAAATACCGCTGTCCCCGGGCATCGTTCTGCGCCTTGGCAATGGCGTAGCGGGTCGCCGAGCCCAGCGCGATCATGGAGCCAATGGCAAAAATAAAGTTGTAGATGGGCAGGCAGAGGTTGAGCAGGGTAACGCCGTCTGTGCCGGCAGCCTGCGCAATAAAATAGGTATCGGCCAGAATATAGCACGAGGTGCCCAGCAGACCAAAAATATTCTGCGAGACATATTTAAAGAACTGTTTTGTCAGATCCATACACTTTTCCCTTTTTCCCTGTTTTTGCATACGTCTGGAAATTGTAGCATATCTGCCGCCGCAAGTCAACCGCAAAACCCGCCCATTACCGTATAAAAGAAGCAGTTGCGCACAGCGCCCTGCGGGTGTATACTGAACACTGCCGCACCTTGCGGCACACCTATATGCAGAAAGGAAGAAGCCCTATGTCCGACAGGATCTTATTTTCCATCGGCGAAGCGCTGATCGATATGATTCCCTCCCGGGTGGGGTGCAGCTTTGACGAAGTGCCCGCCTTCAGCCCCCGGGTGGGTGGTGCCCCGGCCAATGTCTGCGCCGCCGTTGCCCGGCTGGGCGGCCGCAGCGCGCTGCTGAGCCAGCTGGGCGACGATCCCTTCGGTCATAAGATTGCCCGGGTGCTGGCCGGATGCGGCGTGGAGCTTTCCCATCTGGAATTTACCGGCAAAGCCAGCACCGCGCTGGCCTTCGTCAGCTTAGCGGAAAACGGCGAGCGTACTTTCAGCTTCTGCCGCAAGCCCTCCGCAGACCTGCTGTACGCCCCGGAGCAGATCGACCCGGGCTGGTTCTCGCAGGCCTTTGCCCTGCATTTTTGCAGCGTCTCGCTGGTGGACAGCCCCATGCGCTACGCCCATTTGGCTGCCATCACTGCCGCGCGGGAGGCGGGCGCCATCCTCAGCTTTGACCCTAATCTCCGCTTTCCCCTCTGGCCGGACCGGGAGCAGCTGCGTCAGACCGTGTGGCAGTTTCTCCCCCTGACCCATATCCTGAAGCTTTCGGACGAGGAACTGCCCTTCCTCACCGACACCGAGGATATTGAAGCCGCGCTGCCCGCGCTCTTTACCGGAGATGTGCAGCTGGTGCTGTACACCTGCGGCAGCAAGGGTGCCCGCGCCTACACCCGCACCGCCAGTGCCCGCGCCCGCAGCCCCAAAGTGACGGCGGTAGACACCACCGGCGCGGGGGACGGCTTTATCGGCTCGTTTCTGTGGCAGCTGCAACGGGACGGCGTGACTGCCGCCGAGCTGCCAAAGCTTTCCCGCAAGCGCCTGACCGAGTATCTGGCCTTTTCCAACCGCTTCTGTGCCATCAGCGTGCAGCACCACGGCGCCATCGACAGCTACCCCACCTTGGAACAGATGGAGCAGCCGGAAGCCGATTTTCCCCGGCTCTGAGGGGTGATTTTACCGCCCGTTCTGTATTTTTTAACATTTATATGCTATATTGTATAAAAAATCCGCTCTTTCACCACCCAAAAGGAGGAACCCATGCCCTTTGAGTTTGCTTTTCTGGACTGGCTGTACCAGTTCCGCAACCCGGTAATGAACACGATCTCCATCTTTTTTGATTACGCCGGTGCCCACGGCGAGATCTGGATCGCGTTCACCCTGCTGCTTCTGCTCTTCCGGCGCACCCGCAAAGCGGGCTTTGCCATGGCGGTGGCGCTGGTGCTGTACATGGCGGCGGGGCACTTCTTCCTCAAGCCGCTGTTCGCCCGCCCCCGCCCCTGTGATCTCAACACTTCCATCACCATGCTGGTGGCGCGTCCGCATGGGCATTCCTTCCCCTCCGGGCACACCGCTTCCGGGGTGGCAGCTGCCTACGCGCTTTGGCTGCAAAACCGAAAGCTGGGCACGCCCGCGCTGGTGCTGGCAGCTTTTATCGCCTTTACCCGGCTGTACCTCTATGTGCACTTCCCCACCGATGTCCTCGGCGGCGCAGTGCTGGGTATCGCTTTGGGCACTGCGGCCTCCGCATTCGCAAACTATATGGCGAATCATAAGAAGAAACAACAGATCGTATAAGAAAAGGTCGCTGCACAAATGCGTGCAGCGACCTTTTTTGCTCTATTATTCCGACGGGAGCTGCACTTTCCGGTTCTGTGCCGGGTCCCAGCACACCAGCTCCAACCGACTGCCCGCAGGCAGAGCAGCGTCCGGCTTTGCCGCCTGCCAGCAGCGCTTGAGCACCGCAGCGGCTGCGGCGTCCTCTGCGCCGGGCAGCTCGGTGCACAGCACCGTGCCCTGCCAGCCGTTTTCCGTATACAGGCTCAGTGCGCCCGCCTTGCCGTCCAGAATGGCGATGATATCCTGCTGCAGCTGCGCGTAGCCCTCGGCGGTGGCTGCGTACTCGCCGTGCCACTTTTCAAAAAACACCGAGAACTCCCCGCACAGTTCAATGAGCAGATCCTCTGTGCCGGAGGGGCTTTGCACCACCAGCGCCAGATCCTGCTCCTCCATATAGTCAAAGTCCGGATCATCCCATGTGTGCACGGTGACTTGCTGCCGGCTGAGCAGCATCAGCAGTTCTCCCTGCTTTTCAGCGGTATCAAAATCGCCCTGCGGGCTGTTCCAATCTGTGTTCATCGGTGTTCCTCCGTTTATCCGTTGTGCGGACAGAATTTCAAGCTGTCTGCTCGCTGTCGTCTGCGTGCTTTTCCGCTGCGGCACGGGCCTTCTGTTCCTTTTTGGCGCAGTAGAGCGCGCGGTCGGCGCGGTCCTTCACTGTGACCACGTCCTCCCCGGAAAAGGCGGCAGAGCCAAGAGAGACCGTCGGCAAAATGGCAAACACCTTGCGCCGCTCTGCCAGCAAAGCTTGCAGCGTTTTTGCGCAGCGGGCTTCGCTTTCCTCGTCCTTCAGCAGCACGCAGAATTCATCGCCGCCGATGCGGTAGCAGTAGCCGCAGCGGGCGTAGGCTTTTTTGATGCAGTCTGCGATCTCGGCAAGGCAGACATCTCCCTGCAAATGGCCGTAGCGGTCGTTGATCTGCTTGAAGTCATCCACATCAAACACCACCAGCACCCCGCCGCTGCGGCGCATCTCAGCGGTGCGGTTCAGGTAGCTGTTCTGGTTCAAAAGCCCGGTCAGCGCGTCCAGCTGGTTCCACATTTCGCTGCAATAAATATAGTACAGCACCGACAGCAACGTGACGCACAGCCATGTAACGTGCAGCTCCGGCAGCGCGAGCTGGATCACGGTCTCCGCGCCCAGAAACAGGGTCAACGGATAGATCAGCATGCGGCTGCGGTTCTGAAAGGCCGCCGCCGTGCGCACCGTAGCCACCATAAGGTACAGCATGGCGGCATAGTACATAGCCACATAAATATAGAAGTACGCGCCCCGGGCGTAGAGGTTTTCCCTGCTCACCGAGAACACCAGCCCATAGGGCAGCGTTGCCGCCAGAAAAAGCAGATACGCACCCTCGCAGCACACCGCCGCCTTGAACCCGCGCCGGATGATGGATTTTTTATCCAGCACATATACCAGACACAGCGGCACCGCCGGTGTCAGTCCAAAGCCCAGATAGTTGGACAAAATATTCAGCCAGCGGTAGCCCGGCGGTGCGCCGTCCACCACGATGGTGATGACCTCCAGCACCGAGATGCACGCAATGAGCGCAAAGGCCAGAAGGAACCCGCGCTTCTGCTTTTTATTTAAAGATTCGCTCAGCCTTGTAAGAAGGCACATAAAGCCGAGCACAAAAAGATCAATGGTCGTTAAAATAAAAAAATATCTATCCATTGCAAGTTATTCCGTTCTGTGAACTGATGCCCCGGACAGGGCACATACAATAGTATTGTATCACTCCACAAAGCTTTTCTCAACCGGGAGCTGCGGATTTACCTTCGCAGTCCATTTGCAGGGAAAATTGCAAAACGTTCTTTTCTCTGCATAAAAGTCCTCGGCAGAGAGGACACGCTAAAAATGCTTCAGCGCCTCCCGGACGGCTTTTTGCGGTGGATCTCCAGTTTGGACAATGCACATACCGTCTCGATATGCTCCGTATGCGGGAACATATCCACCGGGGTAAAGCCCTCGGCCTTATAGCCCAGCTTTGTCAGGGTGGCAAGGTCGCGGGCGAGGGTGACGGGGTTGCAGCTGACATAGACCACCCGCTTCGGTGCCATGCGGGCCACGCTGGCAAGAAATTCCGGGGTGGAGCCTTCGCGCGGGGGGTCCATAAAGATCACGTCTGCCTTCTCCCCTGCTGCGGCCGCTTCGCCAATCCAGCGTGTGGCGTCGGCGGCAAAGAAGCGGGCGTTCTTTACGCCGTTGTGCCTTGCGTTGCCAATGGCGTCCTGCACGGCGTCCCGGTTCAGTTCCACGCCCACCACCTGCTTTGCATGGTCGGCGGCGGTCAGGCCGATGGTGCCAATGCCGCAGTAGGCGTCCAACACCACCTCTTTGCCGGTCAGCTTCGCGGCCTCCACCGCAAGGCCGTACAGCACTTCGGTCTGGGCGTGATTGATTTGATAAAAGCTGCGCGGGCTGATGGCATAGGTCTTGCCGCAGAGGGTATCCAGAATGAATCCCTTGCCGTACAGCACCTTTTCCGCTTCGCCCAGCACCACGCTGGTCTTGCGGCTGTTCACGTTCTGCACCACGGTGGTCACAGTCACGCCGCGCTGCGCTGCCTCGGTCAGCAGCGCCTTGACAAAGTTCTTGGCCCCCGGCAGCACCGGCTGCGCTGTCACCAGCACCACCATCACCTGCCCGGTGGCTACGCCCCGCCGCAGCAGGCAGTGGCGCACAAGGCCGGTGCCCTTGTCCTCGTCGTAGGGCTGGTAGCGGCAGGCGTTGGCGGCAGCACGCACCGCCTGCATGGTTTTGTCCAACACCTCGTCCTGCAGCAGGCAGCTTTCCACCGGCAGCACCTTGTGGCTGTTTGCCGCGTAGATGCCGGAGGTCAGTTTTCCACCCCAGCCGGTGGCAAAGGTGGAAATCACCTTATTGCGGTAGTGGTAAGGCTGCTCCATGCCCCGGATGGGGTGCACCGGGCCGTATTTGCCCACCAGAGCACGCACTTTTTCTTCCTTCTGTTTCAGCTGTTCGGCATAGTCCAGCCCCAGCAGGGGGCAGCCGCCGCAGTTTTTGGCACGCAGTTTGCAATCCATGGCAGTTTCTTCCTTTATATAACAGATACTCTCTTTTCAGGATATCACAGGGCAGGGCGGATTGCAACCGCAAGCCGAGGCGATTTTTGCAGTTTTCTTTTTTACCGCCGGGGCTTTACTTTCCCGCGATGATTTGCCATAATAGGGACAGAAAACGACCGTTTACGGGAGGGCTACAAGATGAAGATCATGGTTTTTGATGTAGGCGGCACCGAGATCAAATACTCGGTCATGGATGAGCAGATGCACCGCACGAACAGCGGCGCGGTGCCCACGCCGCAGGATACGCAGGCGCAGTTTCTGGATGCAGTCTACCGGCTGTATGCGCCCCATAAGGACGAGGTGAGCGGCATTGCCATGGCGCTGCCGGGCTTTGTGGATAACCGCACCGGCTATGTTTCCAACGGCGGAGCGCTGCTGTACAACACCGCCACCCCGGTGGGGCAGCTGCTGGCGGAAAAGTGCGGCTGCCCTGTCATACTGGAAAATGACGGCAAAGCCGCCGCCATGGCAGAGCTGGCAAACGGCGCGCTGAAGGACTGCTGCAACGCTGCGGTGTTCATCATCGGCACCGGCGTGGGCGGCGGCATTATTGCCAATGGGCAGCTGGTGCGCGGGGTGCACTTTACCGCCGGAGAGTACAGCTTTGTCAACACCAACGCCGAGGCGTGGGACGCCCCGGACCAGAACATGGCCTGCCAGTGCAGCACCAGCAATCTACTTAAATGGTACCGCGCCCGCAAGGCACTGCCGGAGGATGCCCCGCTGGACGGTCGGAGCTTTTTTGCCGCCGCCAATGCCGGAGAGCCGGAGGCCTTAGAGGTGCTGCGGCGGTTCTGCCACGCGGTGGCGGTGCAGATCTACAACCTGACCGTTCTGCTGGATGTGGAAAAAGTGGCCATCGGCGGCGGCATCAGCAAGCAGCCCCTGCTGCTGGAAAGCTTGCGCAGCGCCTACGATGGACTGTACGCCTCCCGGGCGGGACAAGCTTACATGGAGGGCTTACCCCGCTGCCAGATCGTGCCCTGCGCCTTCAGCAGCGAGGCCAATCAGGTGGGCGTTGCCGCCGCATATTTTGAAGCTATGCAGAAAAAATGTTGATTTCCAGCCGGTTTCATGGTACTATATCTGCCGTGTGCTCTGCACGCAAAACACGAAACAAGGAGATTTTGAACCATGAACACTCTGCATAAATTTGCCGTTCTGACCCTCAGTGCTGTGCTGACCGTCTGCCTGCTGGCAGGCTGCGGCGCTTCCGCTTCCTCTACCGCTTCCAGCGCAGCCTCCTCTGTGGCTTCTTCTGTGGCCGCTTCTGAGGTTGCTTCTTCCGCTGCCAGTAAGGCACAGGCCACGGTGGAGTTCACCGTTACCGCTGCGGACGGCAGCGTGTCCAGCGTACTGCTGAACGTGACCGACGGCGAAAAGCTGAGCACCGCACTGGCTGAGGCCGGTATCATCAGTCAGGAAGAGGCTGATGCCGGCTTTGTGACCACCGTGAACGGCGAGACTGCCGACTATGATAAGGACCAGGCATGGTGGTGCCTGACCGATGCTGCCGGTGAGATGACCACGGTGGGCGTGGCCGACATTGAACTCCACGACGGTGACAGCTATGCCTTTACCTACACCAAGGGGTAAAAAGCCGGTGGCGTTGCACACCCGGGTGCTGCGGCTGGTGCTCAGCGGCCTGATGGGCGCGCTGCTGGTGGTGAGCAAGCAGGCCATGAGCGGTCTGCCCAATCTGGAGCCGGTGAGCCTGCTCATCATCCTGTTTGCACTGGAGCTGCCCCGAGAGACCCCCGGCGCCATCACGGTATTCATTCTGCTGCAAGGCGTGCTGTACGGCTTTGGTCTGTGGTGGGTGATGTACCTGTATGTGTGGTATCTGCTGGCGCTGCTGGCATGGCTGCTGCGCCGCATGGACAACGCCTTTTTCTGGGCGGTGTTCAGCGGGCTGTACGGCCTGTGCTTCGGCGGGCTGTGCGCGGCGGTGTATCTGTTTGCCAAAACGCCTGCCTTTGCCCTGAGCTGGTGGCTCAGCGGCCTGAGCTACGATGCACTGCACGGCGTCGGCAATTTTGTGCTGATGCTGCTGCTCTACCGCCCGCTGCGCCGTGCGCTGCAAATGGCAAAAAAGCAGCTGCGGGTATAAATAGTATTATATAAGCGATGGGGCTACTGCATTTTGCAGTAGCCCCATCGCTTTATGCTTTATTTATTTTGGCAAAGGCCTGCCGGACATCGCCGGAGAAATACAGCGTTCCCAGTGCGCACACCGGGCCTTCGCCGCCCAGTTCTTCCGCACGCGCTACACCGGCCTCAATGCTGTCCGCAGCCTCGGCGGTGCAGCCGTAGGCGCGGATATGCTCTGCCAACGTCTGCGCCGGCATGGCGCGGGGGTTGTGCGCCGTCACGGTCACGAACCGCTCGGCCAGCGGTGCCAGCAGCGCCAGCATCTCGTCCACGTCCTTGTCGGCCATGATGCTGACCAGAAAGACGAATTTCTGCCCGGGGAAGCGGTCTTTCAGGCTCTGCACCGTGGCGCGCATCCCGTGGGCGTTGTGGCTGCCGTCCAGCACAAAGGCCGGGCTGTGGCGCAGCAGTTCAAAGCGCCCGGGCCAGCTTACCTGCTCCAGTCCGGTGCGGATGGCGCTTTCCGGGATGTTCCAGCCCTGCTGCCGCAGCACCCGCAGGGCGGTGATGGCCAGCGCGGCGTTGCGGGGCTGATAGCTGCCGATGAGCGGCAGGCGCACCCCGTCCAGCCCGTCAAAGCTGAAGGTAACTGCATCCAGATCCCCGCCGGTGACCTGCAACTTGGCAAAGTCCACTTCCGTAAAAGAAGCGTGCTGCTGTGCCGCCACCCGGCGCAGCACGGCGTCTGCCTCCGGTGCGCCGCCGTAGCTCACCACCGGGCAGCCCGGTTTGATGATGCCCGCCTTAGCGGCGGCGATATCCGCCAGCGTAGGGCCCAGCTCCTTGACGTGATCCATGCCCAGTGCCGTGATCACCGCGCAGGCAGGCTTTTCGATGACGTTGGTGGAATCCAGCGTGCCGCCAAGTCCCACCTCCAGCACCACGATATCGCACTGCTGCTGCGCAAAATAGAGCATACCCAGTGCGGTGATGATCTCGAACTCGGTGGGCACGTCCTCCATGGCATCGGCGGCGGGCTTTACCTGCTCCACCAGTTCCACCAGCGCCTCGTCCGGGATCTGCTGCCCGTTGATCTGGATGCGCTCGTTGAAGCGGTTGATGAAGGGCGAGGTATACAGCCCCACCCGGTAACCGGCGGCTTGCAGGCAGGAAGCCAGCATCGCCGCCGTACTGCCCTTGCCGTTGGTGCCCGCCACATGGACGAATTGCAGCTTTTTGTGCGGGTCGCCCAGTGCCGCCAGCAGGGTGCGGGTACGGGTAAGCCCGGGCTTATGCCCCGCCCACTGCACCGCGTGGATGTATTCCATTGCCTGTTCGTAGTTCATAGATACTGCCTCGATTCAAGGAATAATATTAAAAATTTCGGAACACCGGAGCGTCTGCCGACGCTCCGGTGTTCCATTTTACGAATCTCTTACTTCTTTGCCAGCTTCATCAGGCTGCGGTTTTCCAGCAGGATGCGCAGCAGCACAACGTTCACGGCGCTCAGAATGAGGGCGTTGGGGATGCGCACCGCCAGCGTTGCCCACGGATAGCCGTAAAACAGGCGCAGCGCCAGCGAGGTGATGACCATGGAGCCCACAAAATGCCCCAGCAGCACGCTGGCCGCCAGCCGCAGGTTGGTGGAGAGGCTGCTCAGCTTCTGCCACGCAAAACCCGCCACTAAGCCGATGGCACCCGCACCCAGCGTGATGAGCGGGTTAATGGCGTAGCCCGCCAGCACACCGCCGATGATATCGGCCACCGCGCCCACCGCAAAGCCTGCGCCGGGGCCGAACACCACCGCCGCCAGCAGCACCGGCAGACTGCCCAGATTGAACCGGACAAAACCGGTGGAGATGCTGAGCACCCGGCTGAACACGATGCTCATAGCCACCAGCAAAGCCAGCATAGTCAGGGTACGCACCGAAGTTTTTTTGTCGTTCATTGTAGTTGTCCTCCTTAAAAAGGAACAGCAGGCAGGACGCAAAAACGCCCTCCCCTGTGACAGACCGCACAAAGGAGGGCGTGAATTCCAACAACATTCACTTCCGGGCAAAAACCGCAGACGGCTCTCGCCTGCACCCAAGTCCATGCAGCAGCGGGATGCAGACCCTGCACCGCGGTCAATACCTTCGTCCGCAGCACAACTCCCCGTTGATGCGGCACTTAACGCGCAGGGTCTTACTCTGTTGATGATGCCATTATAATCCTTTTTTTGCTGCACTGCAAGCGCCCAAACAGACATCTTTGCCAAAGGAGCGTTTTTATTTTTGGCAGTGTTGTATAAACGTAGGACTTTTGCCCGTCTGTCTCCCTCTTTTCTTTTGGCGCAGAACGTGGTAAGATGAACACAAGATACCAAAGGGGAAACTGCCCCGGAAAGGAAATTTTCCATGAAATTCAGCGAAATGACCTATACCCGCCCGGACATCAACGCCCTGCTGGCACGGTGCAAGCAGCTGGCCGCCAAGGCCGCCGATGCGCAGGACGGCGATGCCCTCATTCAGGTGTACTACGAGCAGAGCCGCGCCTTTGCGGACTACACCACCGCCTCCCAGCTGGCCAACATCCACTACACCTGCGACACCCGCGATGCCTATTGGAAGGCTGAGCAGGACTTTTTTGATGCCAACGGCCCCGCTGTGACCAACGCCAGTGTGGAGATCAGCCGGGCATTTCTGGCAAACCCCTATGTGGATGCCCTTACCGAGCACTTTGGCACCACCTGCGTAGCCGGTATGAAGAACGCCGTGCTGGGCATGGACGACCGCACCGTGGAGCTGCAGCAGGAGTTCAACGCGCTGGTCAGCCAGTACCAGCAGATCTACGGCGGCGCACTGGTGGAGCTGGACGGCAAGCAGCTGACCATCCCCCAGCTGGGCCCCTACAAGGAGGATCTGGACCCCGCCGTGCGCCGCGCCGCTTATGAAGCCGAGGCCGGTTACTTTGACGCCCACCGGGACGAGCTGGACACACTGTACACTAAGATCGTCAAGAACCTGAATCAGCAGGCCAAGGTGCTGGGCTACAAGGATTACAGCGAGCTTTCCTATGTGCGCATGAACCGCATCGGCTACGGACAGGCCGAAATTCAGGCCTTCCGGGACCAGGTGGCAAGGGACGTTGTGCCCGAGCTGCAAAAGGTGATGGCCATGCGCGCCAAGCGCACCGGTATCACCCACCCCACCTTTACCGACCTGCCCATCATCTTCAAGGACGGCAACCCCAAGCCCATCCCGGGCTATCAGGCACGCATGGATGCCGCCCGCACCATGTACCACGAACTGAGCCCCGAAACGGCGGAGTTCATCGACTTTATGCAGGACAACGAGCTGTTCGACGTGGAAAGCCGCCCCGGCAAGATGTCCGGCGGCTACATGACCAGCCTGCCCAGCTACAAGGCCCCCTTCATTTTTGCCAACTGGAACAACACCTCCGGCGATGTGGACGTGCTGACCCACGAGTGCGGCCACGCCTTTGAGGGCTATGTGGCCGAGCGCGACCCCAACGTGCCTGCCGATCTGGAATGCCCCGCCATGGAGAGCGCCGAGATCCACTCCATGGCGATGGAGTTCCTCACCGCGCCGTGGCACCACCTGCTGTTCGGCAAGGATACCGAGAAGTACGCCCTGCTCCACGCCGAGGACAGCTTTGTGTTCCTTGCCTACGGCTGCGCCGTGGACGAGTTCCAGCACATCATGTATCAGAACCCCGACCTGACCCCCGACCAGCGCAACGCCGAGTGGCTCAAGCTGGAAAAGAAGTACCGTCCGTGGATCGATTTTGACAATCTGCCCTTCTACGGGCGCGGTGCCGGTTGGCAGCGCCAGCTGCACATCTACGAGTGCCCCTTCTACTATATCGACTACTGCCTGTCCACCATGGCCGCCTTGCAGTTCTTCCTGCTGAGCCTTGACGACCACAAGGACGCATGGGAGCGCTACCTCAAGCTGGTGCGCCGCGCCGGTCTTGCCAGCTACACCGAGCTGCTGCAGACCGCCGGGCTGAAGGTGCCCTTTGAGGAAGGCAGCGTCAAGGGCATTGCCCAGCAGATGACCCGCTGGCTGGAAGAGCATCAGGTGGGCTAAAGTCGTTTCGTGTCAGCGGCAGAGCGTTTCGTGACAGTTTTCTTGCTTTTTCTGTCGTGCTGCGATATACTGAAGCCAGAGATCCCCCTTCGAAAATGGAAAGGAGTGCTGACTTATGAGATCTTCCCGTTTGTTCCGGCGCGTCATCGCCGGTCTGTGCGCTGCCGCCATGCTGTGCGGCGGCATGATCGCTTCGGCTGCTGCGCCCGCACTGCCCGCCGCCCCCGCTGCGGTGGAGGCCACCAACGCCGCCCCCAGCGATGCCGAACTCAAGGCCGCCTTTTCCAAGTTCACCGTCACCTACGACGAGGAGACCGGCGGCTGGGATCTTTCCTCTCCGCAGGAGCAGGCAAGCATGGATAAAAAGTCCTGCGGGCTGTACCCCTATATGTTCTTGCAGGACGATAGCATTGCCTTTAATATGATCCTGACCTATGTGGGCAGCAAGAAGCTGGACATCAAAACGGTCAACGTATCTGCTGATGACGAGCTGTACACCTTTACCTGTGACGAGGAATACGGCGGCGGCTACGATCAGGATCTGGGCTGCTGGTTCGACATGGAGCTGTTCCAGCTGAGCGATGAGGAGGTCAGCCTGCTGAGCGAGTGGCTGAACGCCAAGAGCGTCACCGCCGTATTCGTTGGCCGGGACGGCACCACCCAGAGCTACGCCCTGACCAAGGAGAACCGCACCGCCATTCAGGAGATGGTCACCGCCTACAACCTGATGCTCTCCTCTACCGTGGAGCAGTGCGAGCCCATCCTGACCAGTCTGGCAAAGTAAACGCATTTCCAGAGTCCCCGGAGCGTCTGCGGATGCTCCGGGGACTTTTTGCACTAATTTTTTTATTTTTGCAAAAAAGGCTTGCAAAGCCGGCCAAGCTGTGCTATACTTATTGAGCTGTGATGTGCTGCTATAGCTCAGTTGGTAGAGCGCATCCTTGGTAAGGATGAGGTCTCCAGTTCGAATCTGGATAGCAGCTCCAGCTTAAACGCCCTGAAGTCTTAGGACTTCGGGGCGTTTTTCGTTTATCCTTTCAGCCATACTACAAAAATACCGCCGCACAGCTGTGCGGCGGTATTTTTTAATCCTCGTCGGGGATATTCTCTGCGTCCAGCAGATACTCGGTCTCGGTCTGCTGTTCCATCTGCTGCTCTGTCCAGTCCAGCTGCACAGCGCCGCTCAGGTCCAGCGAATAGTCCTCGGTGTATAGCAGACTGCCGGTGTTCAGGCTGCTTTCTGCCGGGCTGCGGGCATCCCATGTAAAGTGCAGCTTTTCCGGCGGCACGGTGCACTGCTTTGCCAGTGCGGTCAGGGTGTAGCAATCCCGGGCAAAGGCAGCGGCGCTGTCGTAGGGGCCGAACAGCTCCACGGTCAAGGTCAGGCAGGTATCCCCGGCGGGCAGGGCGGCGGCCTGCTGCAAAGTTTCGGCCTGCGGGCCGCTCAGGAACATTCTGCCGCTGATATCCCGGATGGCAATATCCTGCGCATCCTGCTTGCAAGCGGTGTACAGCTCGTTGATGGCCTGTGCGCTCAGGCGGTTCATGGTCTGCTGATTTTCGCCGCTCAACTCGTCCCACAGCATGGGCAGCATCGCCATGCAAAAGCAGCCCGCCATCAGCACCAGACAGACCAGCACGGACACAAAATCGTACTTCCAGCGGCCGGGGCGGGCGGCAAAGAAGAGCACCTCGCATCCCAGCAGAACCAGCGCCACCGCCGGGGCAATTTTCAGAGTCAGCTGCACATCAAAGCCCGGCACGAAGAAATACAGCAGGAAGAACACGCCCGCCGCAATGAGACACGCGCCCAAGGTCAGGCTGCCCACCCGGCGCAGGGGCTTTTCAGCGGGTCGTTTTTCTGCCGGTTTCTGCTCCGGCGCGGGCGCACTGCCCGGCTGTGCCGTCAAAGGGGTCTTATTCTGCTCGGTCATCGTCATCCTCCGCAGGGGTCTCGTCCTGCTCTGCACCGGTCACCGGCTCCCCCAGCAGTGCCGAAAGCTCCGGCATGGCAAAATGGGCGTCCGTGTCTGCGGTGTCCTCGGCATCTTCTGCCTGCGGCGCAGCCGTGTAGGCGTGGAAGTCCTCGGGTTCCTCCTCGGCGGGCTGCTTGCCCTTTTTGTTTTTCGGGCCGCGCACCAGCCACATACCGCACACGATCAGTGCCACGCAGACCACGATCTGCGGCAAAGCGTCCAGCATCAGGTAGATGGCGCGGAAAACCGGGTTATCCTGTCCCCAGCGCCACATCACATCGCCCAGCACCCGCATGATGATGTTGTTGTAGAACACGATCGCGCCCAGCGCGATGAGCCCCCAGCCCACCAGCTTGTGGCTTTCGCCCATGAACTGGGTCATGCGGGCATCGTGCCAATTAAAGTGCACCAGATAATCGTCCTCCGGGGCTTTTTCTGCCGCCAGCTGTGCGCGGAGGTTCAAGGTATCGAAAAAGCTGTACATATACACAACGATGCAGCCGACTACCAGTGCGTCCAGCCCCGTGGTGCTGCCTAGGATAATAAACAGGCAGAACATGGTGATGAGCGAGAGCCCCCGCTTCATATAGCCCTGATACATCTGCCCCGCACCGGGGATGCAGGCAAACAGCAGGGTCAGGATCCCGTTTTTCTTCATAATCAGTTCCCTCATTTCTCAGTGGTGTCTGCACTGCGGTGCAAAAGCGCGTCCAGTGCATCGGATAGTTTTTCGGTCAGCTGCTTTTTGTCCTCTATGGGCTTGCCCAGCGGGGCGGTGGATTGCTGCGGCGCTTTGTCGTTCACCGGCTTGCCCAGCAGCTCCGGTTCGGTCTGCTGCGTGGTCTGCGGCAGCCATGTGTTCAGCTGCTGCCCGGTGTGCAGGATCTGTTCCAGCGTACCGGCGCGCCACATGGTCAGCGCCAGAACCGCCGCCACCGTTGCCACAGCGGCGCGGCCCCATGTGTTCTGCATCAGCCGTATCCAGATGGTGCCCATCACCGCGCCCCGGGCGGAGCGCGGCGGCTGCTCCAGCACATCGTCGGTCAGCAGAGCGGTGTAGCGGTCCATGCAGCGGTCGCAGTAGGCAAGGTGCTCGGCGGCTTCCAGCCGCTGCGTTTCGTCCAATTGTCCACCGACCAGTGCCTGTAAGCCTTCCTCACTCAGACAGCCTTTTACGTCAAACAGTTCCATGTACGCTCCTCCTTTCACAGGGTATGCGGTCGTTTTGCAAGATCTGCTGCGCCAGCATCTTTTTGGCGCGGTAGACCTGCGCTTCCACCGTTTTGGGCGGTCGGCCGCACAGTCTTGCAGCTTCGGCCATAGTGTGCTGTTCCAGCAGCACCAGACGGCAGGGCGTGCAGTAGGGCTCGCGCAGATTTAAGATCATCCCGGTAAGCTCCTCTTCGCCCAGCGTCTCCAGCACCTGCTGCTCCGGCTGCATACCGGGCGGCGCGCCCTCCAGCGCCAGCACCTCGTCGCCGGGGGTGTTCATCTTGCGCACCCACGCGCTGCGCAGATAATCCTTGGCTTTGTTGGCCGCGATGCGCGCCAGCCATTGCTTTTCAAAGCCGGGCGGGCAGCGGTCGATGGCCCGCCACGCTGCCAGAAAGGTCTCCTGCGTCAGATCCTGCGCCTCCTGTACATCCGGCACCAGCTGATGGCAGACCGTGTACACGAGCGCCTGATATTTCTGCACCATCGTGCTGAATTCCTGTGTTGTCAACGCGCTGCACGGCCTCCTTTCCGGTCTTGGATGCGGTACTCTGCGCCGCCCTTCTGTCTTTAATACGAGACAGCGGCGGCAGTTCCTGCAAAAAACTGAAATATTTTCAAACTTTTTCTTCTGCCGCAGATATGGTACAATAACAGTATAGCACACAGGGAGGGTTTTCGCCATGGCTTCTACCACCCGTCAGGCGCTTTTACAGGTGCTCAGCGCCGCCGAGGGCGCGTATATTTCCGGCCAGCAGCTGGCGCAGCAGCTGGGGGTCAGCCGCGCTGCCGTGCACAAGGCGGCGGCGGCGCTTACCGCGCAGGGCTATGCGCTGGAAGCCGCCTCCCGCCGGGGGTACCGCCTGCTGGGCGGCGACCCCTTCTGCACCGAGGCGGTAGGCCCCTACCCCGCCCCGGTGCAGCTGTACGACACGTTGGAAAGCACCAACCGCACCGCAAAGCTGCTGGCGCTGGAAGGCACCGCCCACGGCACTCTGGTGCTGGCGGGCGGGCAGACCGCCGGGCGCGGGCGGCTGGGGCGCAGCTTTACCAGCCCGGCGGGCAAGGGGGTGTACTGCTCGGTGGTGCTGCGCCCGCCGCTGCCCGCCGCCAACGCCCAGACCGCCACCATCGGCGCAGCAGTGGCAGTGTGCCGGGCGGTGCAGATGCTGTGTGGGCTGGAACTTGCCATCAAGTGGGTGAACGACCTGTATTACAGGGGCAAAAAGGTGTGCGGCATCCTGACCGAAGCCGGCACAGACCTTGAAAGCGGCCAGCTGGAATGGCTGGTGGTGGGCATCGGGCTGAACCTGACCGCCACGGCTGAGGACTTTCCCCCGGAGCTGACCGCCAAAGCAGGCAGCCTGTACCCCGGTGGCCCTGCCCCGGTAAGCCGGGCGGCGCTGGCAGGTGCCATCGGGCGGGAGCTGTTGGCGCTCTGCCCGGGCTTTGCCTGTCTGGACGAGTACCGCGCCCGCTGCTTTGTGCCCGGTCATTGGGTGACCGTGTGCACCGGCACCGAGACCTACGCCGCACAGGCGCTTTCCATTGACGATGCCGGGCGGCTGGTGGTGCAGCGGGAGGGCGGGCGCACCGAGGCGCTGCGCTGCGGCGAGGTGACTATTCGTCCCACTAAGACGGAATAAACGGATACAAAAAGCCCGCCGGGCATTGTGCACGGCGGGCTTTGGTTTACAGTTTACTCTGCCTTGGTCTCGGGCTTTGCCTCAGCAGCGGCTTCCGGCTTTGCTGCGGGAGCAGCAGCGGGAGCGGCGGGCTTCACCACGGGCTTCGGGGGATTGGGGTCATCCTTCAGCGGGAAGAGGATGATGTGCTTGGGGCACTTCTGGGCACACATGCCGCAGCCCTTGCACTTGTCATAGTCGATGCGGGCCACGCCGTCCACCACGTGGATAGCGTCGAACTTACAGGTGCGCTCGCACATGCCGCAGGCAATGCAGGAGGTGGTGCAGACCTTGTTGGCCACCGCACCCTTGTCCTGGTTGGAGCACATGACCACCGGCTTACGCGGGCCGGCGTTGTCGATCATGATGACCTTCTTGGGGCAGGTATTGGCGCAGGCACCGCAGCCGGTGCACTTGTCCTTGTCCACCTTGGCCACACCGTCCACGATGTGGATGGCGTCGAACTTGCACACCTTGGTGCAGTCGCCCAGGCCGATGCAGGCAAAGGAACAGGTCTTGGGGCCGCCGTACAGGGCCGCAGCAGCGGCACAGGTCTGGATGCCCTTGTAGTCATAGCTGGGCTTGCAGTGCTCGGTATTGCCCTGGCACTGGACCACAGCCTTCTTTTCCACAGCGCTTGCCTCGCCGCCCATGATCTTGGCGATGGCGGCAGCAGCCTTGGGGCCGCCGGGTGCGCACTTGTCGCAGGGGACGCCGTCCATGACAACGGCCTTTGCGTAGTCGGCGCAGCCTGCGTAGCCGCAGCCGCCGCAGTTTGCACCGGCCAGGCAGCCGGCAACTTCCTCAATGCGGGGGTCTTCCTCGACCGCCATAAACTTGGACGCTGCCACCAGGATGATGGCACCGACTGCGCCCACGAGGGTACACAGAACAACAGCAGATACAATACTCATTTTCCTGTTCCTCCCTTACAGCGTGACATTGAACAGGTTTTCGACGATGCCGCCGAAGCCCATGAAGGACAGGCTGGTGATTGCTGCTGCGATCAGGGTGATGGGCAGGCCCTTGAAGGGTGCCGGGGGATCGCAGG
>OGNF01001649.1_pt1 | contig 19642 bp, 25 predicted proteins | sample 1573321 | NCBI WGS metagenome assembly OGNF01 (sample SAMEA2581911, study PRJEB24529) | metagenome | biome: Human gut stool | place: China | collected 2011
TATTTCGCTCAACCAATGGAATATTCTTTACTTACTCCGGGCGTTCAGCAGGCACTCGGCGATCAGGAAATCGGTGGGGCTGTCAATATCCACGGAGCGTTCCGCGGGCATGATGCAGGCGTAGCAGCCGTCGCCGTACAGACTGCCGGTGCGGAGGAAGTGCTCCGTTTTCACGAGATAGATGGCACCGTTCATACGGTAGTAGGTCTCCAGCTCCTGCCGGCGCTTGCTGCCGTCGGCACGGATGAACGCCCGCATACTGCCGTCCGGCGGGAGGGTGTTGCACCAGAGCGGAGAGTGCTCCATCTCACAGAGGGAAACAACGCTTTCGGCCTGCTTTTCCTCCATCACGCCGAAGGCCGCCCGAATATCATCGGCGGTACGCAGGGGCGAGGTGGGCTGAAGGAGCATGAAGGCGTCAAAGCGCTATCCCATTTCCTCGTAGCGGCGCAGCACCTCCCGGATGGCGTCCTCGGAGGAAGCGGTATCGGAGGAGGCCTCGGCGCTGCGGAGGAACGGCTCGTCCGCGCCGTACTGCCGGGCGATGCCGGCGTAGCGCTCCGCATCGGTGGAGACGTGAACGGTGTCGAACAGCCCGGAAGCGAGGGCGGCTTCGATGGAATACGCCAACAGGGGCTTGCCGTTCAGCGGCTTGATATTTTTGTCCGGCAGGCCCTTGGAGCCGCTGCGGGCGGGAATGATGGCGATGGAACGCATGGTGCCTCCTTACTCCATGACCGGAAGGTCATAGAAGGTTTTTTTCGTGTTATGAGGGGCGCTGCGGAGAAAGCGCAGCAGCTCCGACAGGATCTTCTCCGAGGTGTGTCCGTCTCCAAAGGGCGACAAGGTATTAGCGGCAATGGCCTTGAATTTTGGGGCCATAGCTTTTTCCATAGCCACCGTGATTGCCTCCCGCTCTGGCGGGCAGTCGATGACGCTTTCGGCGCGCATCCGCCCCTTCTGGCGGTCGCCGATGTTAACCGTGGGGATGTGCATGGCGGGGGCCTCCGTAATACCGCTGGAGGAATTGCCCAGCATCATCTCCGCGTCCTTGAGGGCGGAAAGATAGCGCCGCATCCCGAGAGACGGCACCACCAGCCAGTTTTTCCGGCTGGCGCCCTCGGCCTGCCAGATGGCGTTGATGGCCCGCCCGCCCGCGTCGGCGTTGGCCAGTGTGACGATATAGGACATGGCGGGGAACACGTCCATGGCGGCGATCAGCTCGTGGAGCTGCCGCTCAGCGGTGTTGTCCTCCAGCGTGACAGGGTGGAAGGTGACCACGCTGTAAGGCCCGGCGGTCAGGTCAAATTACAGACTTTCCGACAGCTCCTCCACGGAGAGGAGGGGCGTGTTCAGACAGTTTTCAACGCCCGGCTCCCCCACGTTGAACACCCGCTCCGGGGACTCCCCCATTTGGATGATCCGCCTGCGGGACTGCTCGCAGCCGGGAAAATGCAGCGTGCTCATTTTGGCGATGCTGTGGCGGATGGCATCGTCCACTGCCCCCTCCGTCACATCGCCGCCGGAAATATGCGCAATGGGGATCCCGGAAAAGTGGGCGGCGATGGCTGCGGCGAGGATCTCATAACGGTCCCCCAGCACCACCAGAAGGTCGGGACGGCGGGTGGAGAAATAATCGGCAAAGGCGCGCAAGGCCGCGCCGGTGGCGCGGGCCATACCGGCCTTGCTGTCGTCGTCCAGCGGAAAGGGTACGCTGTCAAAAAGGGGCTCCGCTTTTTGCTTCAATTTTTTTGTTATTCCGCTCCACCGCGCAGACGGTTGTTCCGGAACTGTATCCCTGATCGCAGTGGTTATACATGCCTGGCATCAGGAAAAGGAGACTTGACCGGTAAATGTCATGATCCCGAAAAACAGCAGAAACGCAGCCCACAAAAAGCAGTAAGCTCCGCCGAAAACAGGCTTTCGGGGTCTGTTTTCAGTAATGCATTCAGGCTTAGCCGGGTCATAGTATCCGACCACCTGCCGCCCCAGATCTCGCTTGCCGGACAGCGATTGACGGCTCGAGTACCGATAGGTCGTGCCATTCACTGTGTACTCATAGGTCGGCAGATAGTACGTCTCCCGGCGCGGCCGATCACTGCCGTCCTCCTGGTGCTCCCACCTTTCAACGACCGATTCCTCAATCCATACCACCTTCATCATCGTGGTGCCTGTGTACCGCCGCACATCATCCTCGTATTCCTTCCGTGCGCCTTTCCGGCGGCGAATCCCGAGCCAGGCCGCCAGCACACCCCCGAGAAGAAAGCCGGTTCCTGCTGTGATATTCCGCGTATATTCTACGGGCCATGCCACAAGCGCTATCGCAAGAATGAAACCGACCACGATAACTTTAATACTCTTCATACGTCCTCCTTCCTGCCGCTATGGGCGGGAACTCTTTTTACGATACCGGCGGCTGGTTCTGTACCGCATCCACAAACAGAAGGGTCAGTCCGATATAAGCGGCGCAGGCTGCTGCCAGCAGGACGCAGAGGATGACACAGACTGATTGAAGCGGTTTCCGCAAGTAGCGGTGGGAGAGAAAAATCCCCGACAGCGACAGTACCAGCAGCGCCGCAGCGAGCCAAAGAGGCATACTGTCCACCTCCTTTATGCGCCGCGGAATGCTTCGATCATATCCGTAAACCACCGCAGTTCACGGGCAAAGCGCTCCCGCAGCTGCGCCGGATTTTCACGGCCCTTGTCGAGATCAAAAAAGCCGCGTCCGCTGTGAACCGCGATATACAGCCTGCCGTCCGAGTTAAGATTCACGGCGAATTTTCCGATGGAGAAATCCGCCAGCGCCAGAATCCGCTCCATCCGGCTGGGGGACAGGATGCGCAGAGCCGCCGCTTCATCGTCGCTGCTCAGATTGAAGCGCTTGTCAAAGCCCTCATTCCCTGTTTGGATGGTTTTGGAGCTGAACAGCTTATCCAGTCTGTCCCGCGGCCAGATGGTCAGCCATGTGGGAAATTCCCGGTTCAGCCGGCACAGCATCCACTGGCCGGTGTAGACCTCCTGCTCGTTCTTTTCCCACAGGCCGGTCTCCTCCCGCTGAAACTCGCTGACTTCCGTCAGCCGCACGGTGCACAGCTCCGTGGTCAGGCCGCGATATGTTCCGCGGATATACCCGCTGCCGCTGCAATGAGTGTGGCTGGGCAGGGGAATATTGGTGTCGTTTGCGTCCAAAAGGGGAGGAACGGGGTTCATCTGTACGTTTTCAAAGGCAGTGCCCACGATGTCCGGAGCAATGGAGTCGAAGGTCTGCCGGCCTGCCTGCTCCTTGGACTTGCCCTGCACCATTTGCCCCAGGCCGAGAACCACGCCGCCGATGACAACCCGCACAAGGTTGCCGCCCAGGATCATACCTGCCACAGCGATCACCCCGCCCAGCAGCGAGAGAATCTTGCCGCCCAGCTTGCCGCCCTTGCTTTTGCGCAGCTCCTGCGCCAACTGTTCATCTGTCATGTTCGTTTTCTGTTCTGCCATATTCTTCTCCTTATTCCGTCCCGTCGGTCAGGGCAGGGCTTTCCGTTATCAGATCCAGCAGATTGCCCATACCGGTCAGCGAGGCAGTAAACCACTTGCGGATACCGTCGATGTCCCGCAGATCCAGCTCCTCCGGAACGCCCGCAAACACATACCGGGTGTTCAGGGCCAGCGTCAGATCGCCGTCACGGAGGATAAGGCCGCACAGCTTGGCGCTGCCGGAGGATGCCTCCAGCTTCTGTACCAGACCGCGAAGCTGCGGCGTGACCTGATCGTCCGCCTCCCGGCCATCCGCCGTGTGAGCGGCAAAGTGCTTCCGGAAGGCGGCAGGGTCGGTGATGTCGTCCTTCTTCCGCTCCTGGAACATGTCGTTCAGGGCGATGTCCAGCGCCGAATCGCAGATGTCCTTGCAGCGGACCACGATGCCGCGGAACAGCGTCTCGGTCCGGGTCATCCAGTTGTCGTTGTTGGGGCCGGACTTTTCCTCCACCGTGCGGCGCAGCTCCACGTTGGCCGCGGAGAACCGCAGCCCCTTGTACTCGCCCTCGTGGAAGTCCGTCACGGTACACTCCGTAAAGGGGACCGCCGACAGCTTTGCCGTCTTCAGGTACGCCCGGTCGATGGGCAGCGTGGCCGGCTCCGGCTCCGGGCCGAAGGCTTTTGTCAGCTCCGTGCGGAAGAAGCCGCCCAACTGCTGCTGCATCAGGGCTTTTTTCTTCGTTTGGGCGGGTTTTGCCACCAGCAGAAAAAGCGCTACGCCGGCAAAGACCAGAATGCAGATCACAGCGATGTTGCGATATACAAACATCATGATGCACCCGGCGATCACCAGTAAGATGCCCAGCAACATGCCGATGCTCTCCGTCCTCTGATAGCTTCCCAGCTGCTTCGACAGCTCCGCGTCCGTCATGCGCTCAACGCCGACCGGCTCGAATTTATCTTTTTTCGTTTTCATGGCTGCCTTCCTTTCACGTCTGCTCCGTCAGAATGTCATCCGCCGGCGGCTCATCGACCACGCGGCTCTCGCGGAAATAGGAGTCGGACGGCCGGTAGAGATAGCCAGCGCCCTTTTCCCACTCCCACACGATGTAGGATTCGCTCATGTCCTCGTGAAAGAGCGTGAGCCGCAGGTCGCTGTTGTAGTCTCCGCTGAAGTCGCTGAGGGACATCTCGCCGAACTGCCAGTCCTCATCGCCAAGCTCGTCAGTCGGAAGCACGGCGGTGTCAAATAGCTCGTGCTTTTCGTTGTCATAATAGAGATACACCGCTTTGGGACCGAGGCAGGCGCACACATCGATCTCCTCCCCGTCCCGCGCGACCGTGCCGTAGGCATCGACCGCGCCGGTGGTGCGCCAGTCGCCGCCCGCGATGTCTCCGTCCGGACCGCCGCAGGCGGTCAGGCTCAGGCAGAGGCACAGCGCCAGCAGGAAGGGCCGGCATCTTTTCTGCGTCTTCATCTTCGCTTCCCTCCCTGCCGCTCAGATCCTCTGGTAATAGTCGTTCTCGCCGCCCCAGTACATCGCGTTATCGTCCGCCAGATAGAGGTCGTAGCTCACGTCCTCATACGCGTCGGATACCGCCTCGTATCGGCTGTCTCCGTTCGCGCGGAGCGTACCGTAATCGACCTCGCTCCAATCGCCCTCGGCCGAGCGCTCGTACAGCGTCCAGATGCCGGAGCCGTCGAGCTCGATCCAGCTTGCGGCATTCACGTCGCCGTCCAGATACCACATGCCCGCCAGCGCGGAAACGTCGGCGTCGGCATCGCCTGTATCCGACGCGCCCATGTCGCCGGCGGAGGCGTCCTTCTCAAAGCCGCCGAAGCCTTCGATCTGCAGCGTGCCGTCGTCGGCCAGCCAGCAGTGGTGGGCCCAGCCGTCGAACTCGTTGTAGAAATAATCGCCGCTGTACTCCTGCGAGAACTGGACAAAGCCGCTTGCCTCTATGCTCCCGTCCTGATACAGATCAAAGCGGACCTCATCTCCGCTGTCGGCCATCGCCACGAGCAGCTCGCTGTTGTTGTCCGCGTCGACCCAGGTGCCCCAGTACATGGCATAGTTCGTCGCCAGCTCGGAGTCCTTGACCATCCCCTCAAAGGAATCCGGGGTGTTGACCTCATTGCCGCTGTAGTCCTCGCCGCCGTCGTCGATGGTATCGCCGCTGCCGCCGCAGGCGGTCAGGCACAGGCACAGCACCAGCGCCAGCAGCAGGGAATAATAGCTTTTTCGATTCTTCATCGTTTTTCTCTCCTTTTTTGATCCAGATCATTTGCTTCAATGCTCCTGCTCCGCCATGGAAAGGAGCTCGTCGTGGCTCAGCTCCACGCTTCCGAAGCGGACGAAGATGCCGTTGGTCACGGCGCTGCTCCATACCAGCGGGTCGGAAAGGGAGCGGAAGCGGGTCTTGTCGAGATACGGCTTCATGTCCAGAAGCAGGCGGCTGCCAGATACGAAATCGACTTGCAGAATGTGGTCCGGCAGCGGTTCAACGGCTGACAGGTATCTCCGGTTCAAGCGTGCGTCCTCCTTTTTCAGCGTATTGGGGGATAAAAAGATCCACCGTATCTTCATTGTACGGTGGATGAAAACGGAAAACCATTAACCAAAGGTTAGGTCTTTCGCGCAGGCGCGTATTCTTTTCAAAAAGGCTGCCGCGCCCCATTGCCAACCGTCCGGAGCTGTGATATGCTGAGCGCAAGGAATCGGGCAAGGAAAGGATGTGCTCAGCATGGCAGCATTTGATGATTTCATGAAACTGGATATTCGCGTCGGTACGATCACGGACGCAAAGGTCTTTGCAAAGGCGAGGAAGCCGGTCTATCAGCTGACGCTTGATTTCGGCGATGAGATTGGCACGAAAAGATCATCGGCGCAGATAACCGACCGCTATAAGCCGGAGGATCTGATCGGCAAGCAGGTGCTGGCCGTCGTCAATTTCCCGCCGCGGCAGATCGCCGATTTCATGTCGGAGGTCCTTGTCCTCGGCACATACAGCGAGGGCGGCGTCGTGCTGGTCACGCCGGACAAGAAGGTCCAAAACGGCGATAAGCTGGGCTGACGCGGAGAAAGCCATAAACAAAGGAAAGCGGAGGAAAACATATGCTCAGCCTGCGAAATGCGACAGAAGCTGATCTCGGAGAGATCCGGAGAATATACGAATACGCGCAGGACTACATGATCCGGTCGGGAAATCCCACCCAATGGGGACACTTTTATCCGAGCGCGGACCTGATCCGGTCCGACCTTCAAAAAAAGGTCTGCAAGGTGATATACGATGAGACCGGCATACACGGGGTATTTGCCCTGTTTGATGGCGCGGAGCCAACCTACGCACACATCGAGGAGGGCGAATGGCTGAACGACGACCCCTACGTCACGATCCATCGGCTGGCCGGCGACGGGCGGGTCCACGGGCTGTTCCAATGCGCCGCCGATCATTGCAAAAGCATTTCCCCCAATGTCCGCGTCGATACCCACGCCAACAATACGACGATGCAGCGGTTGATTGAGAAAAACGGCTTTAGGAAGTGCGGGATCATCCATGTCAGGGACGGCTCGCCCCGGATCGCATACCATTGGACGGCGCGGTGATTCTCTCGCGCCGGGCGCCGGTGCGCGGACGGCAGTACACCGCGACAGCTTATGCCGCGGCCTTTCCGTCGCTCCCGATCACTCCGGCTTTATCGTTGAGCCCTATTCGATTTTAATTTCCGCAAGGACCTTCTGCGGCTCGACCCACGGATGACCGACAATGCCAACAATGCGCAAGCGTTTCGCTTGCGCATTGTTCTTCCAGCTGATACAATGGACCTCACACAGGGCGCCGCGCGGAAAGCCGCAAAGCGGCCGGATCCGGCAGGCCGACCGCTTGCGAAGCAGCAGGCTGCGGTATATAATACAGAAAAGCACGGCAAAGGAGGCGGGACGATGCTGAAAATAGCCATTTGCGACGACGACGCCGGAGACCGCGAGCGGATCGCGGAGGACCTCCGCGTTTATGCGGCCGCGCATCAGGAGCACAGCATCGAGATGACCGTCTATTCCTCCGCCTTTGCGATGCTGGACGCCTTCGAGAAGGCCGGCTGTCCGGATATCGCCCTGCTGGACATTTGTATGCCCGGTATGCTGGGGACGGAGCTGGCGCGGGACATTCTCCGGTGCAGCGAAAATACAGACATTCTTTTCCTGACGACCAGCTCGGATTACGCGGTGGACGCCTTCGCGCTCCACGCCGCGGACTACATTCAAAAGCCGTACACGCAGGAAAAGCTCAGCGCCTCGCTGGACCGTGTGATCGCCCTGCGGCAGGAGCGGACGTGGCTCCTGCTCCCCTGCGAGGGCGAGCTGCACCGCATCGCGCTGGAGGACGTGCTGTACATCGAGACCGACGGCAAGCGGCGCAGCTTCTCTCTGGCCTCCGGCCGGAAGCTGACGGCGCGGCTGACTGCCGCCCAGCTGCAGGACTGTCTGGCGGGACGGCGCGGCATGATCCCGTGCGGAGCCTCCTACGTTGTGAACCTTGCGCGGGTCCGTTGCTTTTCCGGCACGGACCTTATCATGGACGGCGGCGAGCGCATTCCCGTTCCGCGGCGGCTGCGCGCCCAAATTAAGCAGGCATACTTTGATTTCTACTTAGAGGAGGCCAAAAACGGATGACGGACCCCCGCTACATCGGAACGATCCTCTATGTGGGACTGGCGATCTTCGCGGCGCTGCTGGCGGCCGGGCTGCTGATGCAGGAGCGACGCCGGTCCGTGCAAAGGACAGCGCTGCTATGGGGCGCGGAGGGACTTATCCTTCTGTTGGATCTATACCTGTGCTTCGGCCTGCTGCCGGCGCCGTTGCGGCTGCCGGTGTCGCTGACGGTCGGTTTTCTCAGCTATTCCGCCGTTTTCATTGCGGTGTCTGCGGACGGCTTCTGGAAAAAGGTCTATCTGCTCATCACGTTTTTCTGCGTGTGCTGCATCTCCTGGTCCGGCGGCCTTTACCTGTGCTATTTTCTTTTGCCCGACCGCCCGATGGCGGTCAAATACCTTGTGCGCACCGCGCTCCATATTGTCACGGCGCTGCCGATCCTGCTGGCCTACCGGAAATACGGCAGGCCGCTGCTCCGCGAGGTCAGCGGCTTTCGGAAGCAGAGCTGGAAACTCCTGAGCGCCGTTTCCGCGATCTATTTTTTTCTGTTCATAGCCCTCATGTCAAGGATACGGTTGGACGACGGAGTGGAGCCGGATACCCTGTTCGCTTTCTGCTCCACGGTATGCACCTACGCGGCGGTCAGCGTTTTGAGCATCGGCAACATTTTTTATATGCGCAGAGATGCCAGAGAAGCGCTCGTCAAGCAGAAGCTGGAGTACCTGGCGAGCTACATGGAGACTGTCAGTCGGGCAGAGCGGGAGAGCCGCCGCATCCGCCACGACAAGCGGCACCGCGACGCCTGCATCGCCGCCATGGCGCGCGCGGGCGACACCGACGGCATCCTGCGCTATCTTGAGCAGGAGCAGGCGGTCGCCGAGAACTTCCCCGCGTGGTGCCCGCACCCCATGGTCAACGAGCTGCTGCGCTCCTACGCCGAAAAGGCGAAGGCGGCGGGCGTGGCGTTCACCGCGCAGGCGGACACGCCCGCGCAGTCCGACGTGGCCGACGTGGACTTTGTCGCCATTCTCGCGAACCTTCTGGAAAACGCCCTCAACGCCTGTACCGCAGCGCACAGCACCGGTCCCATCCGCGTCCACATCCGAAACGTCGGGAAAAAGACGGTACTCGCGGTGAGCAACCCCTGCGTCAACTTGAAGCTGGAAAACGGCCTGCCCGCAGAGCGGAGCGTCGGGATCGACAGCATCGTTTCCGCCGCCGAGCGCTATCAGGGTGAGGTACACTACAAAGTTGAAGCCGGCGTCTGCACCGCCTGCGTCATTCTCAATCCATAGATACGGAATCCGGGAAACCGCCCGAGGGCGGTTTTCTTTTTTGCCCGCGACCAATTCGGGAGGCAGAACGACCAATTCCGGCATTTCTGCTCCGTCGGAGCGCGGCTGTGCTATCCTGTCTCCGGAAAAGGAAGAATGACGCCCGCCGGCGACAGCGCAGGGACGCGGAAAGGACAATTTCTATGAACTGGCCTTGGAAGAAGAAAAAGCTCTCCTTTGCGGAGACCGCCAAATTCAACTGGGAAGCGGACACCAACGAGGAGCTGCGGCAAAAGCTCAACGAGCTGGCAAAGCAATATCCGACGCTGCGGGAGAGCGAGTACCGCGAAAAGCTCCTGTCGCTGTTCCGGGAGCGGGGGCTGGACCTCAACGCCGAGCAGCTGGATATGCTGCTGCTTCTGCGGCAGAAAACGGATCAAATGCTGCTCGAGCGGAAGGCGGAGCGGCAGGAGGACAAGCCATAGTCTCCGACCGGCCCGGTCTGCCGCAGCCGGCGGCTACGGAAGATCTTTATGCGGAGGGGCACGATGAACATTCAAAAGGCATTAAGCGGAGCGGCTCTGACGGTCGCTTTGGAGGGAAGGTTGGACACAACGACTGCGCCGAAGCTGGAGGAGAAGCTCCGCGGCAGCGTCGATGGCGTCTCGCGTCTTGTGTTTGATCTGGCGAAGCTGGAATATATCTCCTCCGCGGGCCTTCGCGTGCTGCTTGCGATGCAGAAGCTCATGAATCAGCAAGGGGAAATGGTGCTTCAAAACGTGAACGAGGCCGTGATGGAGGTTTTTGAGGTCACGGGCTTTTCCGAGATCCTTCGCATCGAATGAGCGTTCGTTCGGGAGCGCAGCGGAAAAAGAACGGATGAGCGGGAGGAAATGAGTATGCTGACATCGAAAAAGAAAGGCTATCGGCTGTCGCCGGAGACCGTGGATCTTCTTTCGCAGGAGTTCGCGGATTCTCTGGCGGAGGCGGAGGCGGACCGAAAGGATATCCTGCGGCTTCGCCTCTCGCTGGAGGAGATCCTAGAGGGCTGGTCCTCCGCGCTCCCCGGCGCGCCGGTCACCTTCTGCGCGAAAAAACGTCTGGGCAGGCAGCGGATCGAGATCCGCGTCGAGGGGAAAGAGCTTCAGGCCGACGACGTGCTGAAAAACTGCTTGCTCTCCAGCCGCCTGCTGGCGCAGGCGGGCCTTACGCTGACGCAGAGCTATCAAAACGGTGAAAACTGTCTGACCGTCGAGCCGCCCAGAAAGCGGAAGCTGGGGCAGATGCAGAAGCTCCTGCTCGCCATCGTGTCGGCGGTCGTCCTCGGGCTGCTGCAGCGCCTGCTTCCCGCGAGCGCGCAGGCGGGCGTCCGGGCCGTGACCGACCCGCTCTTTACGCTGATCCTAAACCTGCTGCGCACCATCTCCTCGCCGATGATCTTCCTGGCGATCTGCTGGGGCATTTTCAACATCGGCGATATGACCATGATGGGAAGGATCGGGAAGAAAGTGATCGGCCGCATTGCGGCGCTGAGCTTCCTCGTCAGCGCGGGAGCGACCGTCTGCCTTTTATGGCTTTTCCCGCTGGAGCTGTCCTCGGGCGGCGCGGCGCTGAGCGGATTCTCGACCATCTACCAGATCATTCTGGATATCGTTCCCTCGGATATCATCTCTCCGTTCCTGAACGGTAACACGCTGCAGATCATCTTTTTGGGCGCCGCCGTCGGCATCGCCCTGCTGATCCTAGGCGACCGTGCCGCCGCCGTCCGCACGTTCATTGAGCAGACGAACGAGGTGGTCCAGTTCCTCATGGAGGCCATCGGCGACCTGATCCCGCTTTTCGTATTTTTCAGTCTGTTCGCTCTGCTGGGCTCCGACTTCGGCTCCGAGCTCTCGGGCATCCTCAAGGCCATCGTCATCACCTATGCACTTTGCCCGCTGATGTGTCTCGTATTCATCGGCATCCTTGCCGCGCGGCGCCGGGTGAGTTTCCGGCTGCTTGTGCAAAAGCTGCTGCCGACCTTCCTCATCGGTCTCACCACGGCGTCGTCCTCCGCGGCGTTCGCCACCAATTTAGAGACCTGCGAGAAGAAGCTGGGTATCCCGCCGATGCTCGCGCATTTCGCCGTGCCCCTGGAACAGGTCCTCTATATGCCCAGCGTTGCGGTCGCTTTTGTGGCGACCTGCCTGTGCATGGCGGAAAATTTCGGCACGGCCATCACGCCCGCGTGGCTCCTCACGATGATCGTTGTGACCGGGCTTTTGTCGCTGGCGATGCCGCCTATCCCCGGCGGCGCGCTGACCTGCTACATGGTCATGTTCACCCAGCTCGGCATCCCCGGCGAGGCCCTCGCTCTGGCTGTCGCGATCAATTCCATGATCGACTTTATCGCGACGGCATCCAACCTGACCTGCCTGCAGGTCGAGGTCACGACCGTCGCAGGCCAGCTGGGAATACTGGATACCAAATGTCTCAGAAATCCGGGATAGGCCCGTGCACCGGCGTGTGACCGTCCCGAAGTGTGAAAGGCGGAAAGCAAAATGGGATATGAATACTTGCGGAACGAGTCCATCATACGCAGCAAGACGCGGGAGTTTTTCGGCGTCGGCACGGTGGTGACGGCCTCCGCCTATCTGGTCTCCGTTGTGGACTTTATGCTCATCGGCATCCTTTTGGGCGCCGATGCCGTCGCTGCCGCGGGCCTTTGCGACAGCTTTGTGGATGTGGCGGAGCTATTCGGCTTCGTCCTCTCCTCCGGCGGCCCGGTCGCCGCGGGCATCCTGCTGGGCAAGCGAAGGCTCCGTCAGGCCAACGGGGTCTTCACCCTGTCCCTTCTTCTGACGCTCGCGGGCGGGCTTCTCTGCTGGTGCCTGCTGCCGTTCTGCGGCTTTTTCAGCGGCGTCCTGTCCAACAACGGCGCGATCGCGAACGATGTGGCGCGCTACGCCTTCTTCACCCTGCTCTCGTCGCCCTTTGTCGGCGTCAATCTCGTTCTCTCCAGCTTCGCCATTCTGGACGATCGCTCCAAGCTGGCCATGGGCTCGGTCGTCGCCGCCAACGGAGTGAACATCGTGCTGGACGTTGTCTTTATGAAGTATCTGCGCATGGGCGTCGCCGGCGCGGCCGCGGCCTCTCTGCTCGGCAACGCGGCGGGCATTCTGGTGGCGCTTCCCTACCTGCTGTCCAAAAAGCGCACCTTCCGCTTTGTTCTGCGCGCCGACGACCTGCGCGAGACCGGGCGGGAGTTGGCCTCGTCCTGCTCCTCCTTTGCCACAGACAAGGCCTCACGCATCTTCTCCGGCCTGACGGTGAACCTGCTTCTGATGTACTTCGTGGGCAACATCGGCGTGGCGCTCTACGCGGTGTACAGCCAGCTTCGCTTCATCCTGCGCATTCTGGCGGGCGGCGCGCTGCAGACGATCTCCACGCTGGGCAGTATGCTCTACGGCGAACGCGACTTCTACGGGCTGCGGAAGATGCTCTCCCTTTTGTCCAAGTACACCTATGCGCTCGTCGCGACGCTCATGGCGGGACTGTTCTGCTTCTCCGCGCCGTTTCTCAACTCCTACGGCATCGCCGCAGAGCCGGACACCGTGCTCTCGCTCCGCATCATGCTGCTCAGTCTGCCCTTCCTCTGGCTCAACGACCTGCTCGCCAGGCTCTATCCCAGCGTTCAGCGGCAGCGCCTGTCCGTGCTTTTGCTGACGCTGCAGAACGTGGTGCTCAAAATACTGCTTCTGCTGCTCTGCGTGGCGGCCATTTCGCGGCTCCATTGGCGCAGCGTCCCCGCCGTGGCCGTCTGGTGCCTGCTGGTGGAGCTGCTGTCCCCCGCGGTCACGCTGCTCCTGGAAAAGCGGACCTGTGGGAACGTCGCCCTCCTCGGGCTGGAGGATCAGACGGACCGGAGCTGCCACAGCTTTTCCATCACAGGAAAGGCGGAAAACGTCGCGGACATCCACCGGGAGATTGACTTGTTCTGCCAACAGAACGGCATCCCCCGCAACAAAGGCGTCCTGCTGGCCATCGCCTTTGAGGAGGCCGCCCTCAACATTATCAACCACAACGAGCATGTGAGCATGATCGACATTTGCCTTCTTCTGGAGGAGGGCAGCCTGATCGTCCGTATCCGCGACGACGGCGCGCCCTTCGACCCGCTGGCGTTCGTGGACGATGAGGATATCCTTCAAATGAACAACATCCGTCTGCTCGAGCGGCTCACCGATCAGAAGACCTATACGCGCATCATGAACATGAACAACACGGTGCTTTCGATCCGACTGGAGGCGGCAGAGAATGACGGAGCAAATGACGGCACTTGCTGAAAATTATCCGGCAGCCGCGGAGCTGCTGCGGCGGCATGGCGGCGAAACGCTGCTTACCTATCTCGGGCAGCTCCACCACCGGCCGTTGCCGGACATTCTGCCCTCGGAGGACCTGCTGACAGAGGTGCGGGACTACTTCACGCCCTTTTTCGGCGTGGAGATCGCCGGGGAATGCGCGGACGTTCTCCGGCGCCGCCGCTGCCTGTCCACCGCCAACCACCATCATCCCGCGTTCGAGTACATGACCGTGCAGGACACGATCCTCTGCGACCAGTGGCTGCGGACGCAGGGCGAGACCAGGGCGGTCGTTCCGTTTCTGTCCTGTGCCAACCCGAGGCTGGACAACAATGTCTACCCGAGGGGTATGCTGGTCTACGACTGCACCGCGCCGGAAGGCTGCCTGCGGCTGCCGTTTTATCCGTTCAAGCTGCGCCACGCCTGCGTGGCCGCCGTGGAGGGCATCTCTCCGGACATGGTAGACAATGCGCTGAACCGCCTGCGGCAGGAGATGCGGCGCGGCTCCTGCTCGCTTCGCACAGCCGACGCGCTGGAGCGCTTCTGCCGCGAGGTCCTGCTCTCTGACCGTGTGCAGCGCTGCGGCACGCTGCGGGAGCAGACCACGGTCATCAACGCCATGCTCTCACAGCGGTACTTCACCGACCGCGCGCCGCAGTACCTCTGGATGCCGATGGAGACGCTCACCGCCCGCCTGCTGGAAAGGGATCTTCGGACGGAAGACGCGCTCACCTGCCAAATGCTGTTCCGGCAGGAGCTGCGCGCGGCGCTGCTGCGGGCTCTGGACGGCGTTTCCGGCTGCTGGACTGGAAACACCAGCGGCACGCACTTTTTCTGGGGGCTCGACCGCCGCACGGTACTGTTTCCCCTGCGGCTGCGGGAGAGCGCGGGCACAGCGGCGCTGACGGGTCAAAACTCGCTGGGCGAGGCTGTGACCGTCCCTCTCACGCCGCAGGCGCTGACGGAAGGGCTGCGGGACGGGTCGCTCCTGCCGGGCCTGTTCCTCTGCTTTCTGGAGGCGCACTTCCTCCGCGACTTCACGGTGTTCGGCGGCTTCTATCAGCCCACCTATCTCGCTGAGATGCGCCGCGGACTGGTGCACGCCCTGCGCGAAACGGGCGGCTATGAGGAGGAGGCCGTGATCATCGAGGCGAAGCGCAACGCGATGACCCTTGGGCTGATCTATCTGCTGCGCAGCCGCGAAGGCGGCAGCTTTCCCGTCTCCACAGCGGAGCTTCTGGAGGAGCCCGTTTCGACGCCGGAGGTCGAGGCGAGCCTGCAGGGGTCCGTCGCGGCGGCGCTGGGGCATCTGAATTGAACGCGCAAGCCGGAAGCTCCCTCGTTATGGGAGCCTCCGGCTTGTGTGTCTTTTTGAGGATTTATTTCAAAGAATGAGATGGCAGGAAACGCCTTATGTCCCTCTGCGCTCCGTCCACCTTCGGTCAGCATAAAAGGCCAGCTCGCCGATCATAACACCCAGCACCGCCGCGGCAAGCACATCGCTGGGAAAATGGACATAGAGATACAGCCGCGAAAAGGCGATGAGCGCCGCGAGCGGGATGGCCGCATAGCCGAAGCGGCGGTCCGTTTTCGTCAAAATCGTCGCGCCGATGACCGAGGACAGGGTATGACCCGATGGGAACGAATAGTCTGTGGGGTCAGCGATGAGCTTCTGCACGCTGCTGACCAGCCCCAGCAGGAACGCGGGCGGGCGATGAGGTTCTTCAGGCATACGTTGCCCACCAGCACGCCGACCGCCAGACCGCCGAGCAGAAGAAGCCCAGCGCGAAGAGCCCCGGCAGCACGGAAAGCTCCATGTGCAGGAAGCTGCGGACAGCCTGAATGGCGGGCAGATACACGCCCGCGATGAGCAGAATGGACGAGCCCAAGATGCCCGGCAGCACCATCGCCGTGATGGCGACCGCGCCGGAGAGGAAGATATAAAGCAGCGAGAGCGGCGAGAGCGACGCGAAACTGACGCTTCCCAGCGCGGATGAGCCGCGCAGCAGCGTGAGTCCTACGACCACCGCCATGCCGAGCAGGGCGAACGGCGCGCTGCGGAGCTTTTTCAGCGCCGTGCGCTCCGCCGCGGCGATGAACGGGATAAAGGCGATCGTCCCGCCGGAGACGCCGGGGACGCTGTCCGCCAGCGCCATGCAGAAGCCGTGGAATGCCGTTAAGATCATGGAAACCACCTACTTTCTTTGAAACACCGTCTGCGCGGCGGCGAGCATCGGGCGCAGCGCAAGGATAAAGAGAACGATCAGGCTCACGCCCTGCGTGGCGAGCCAGCCGCGCGGGCGTAGCAGCATCGCTGCCGTCTGGACGAGCAGCACGAGCGCACCAAGCGCGAGCTTCCCGCCCGCAAGACGGAACGGCAGCAGCCTTCTCACGCTGACCGTGCGCACCAGGAATACGAGCAGGCAGCCGAGGAACGTGGCAGCCGCCGCGCCCTGCACGCCGATGCGCGGAATGAGGAACAGATCGAGTGCGATGTTTGCCGCCGCGCCGGCGAGCGAGGTCCAGAGCGATGCCGTGCTCTTCTTTGTCACGACGTAGACGCTGCCCATGAAGTTGGAAAACGCCGCCGCGATCATCGAGAGCGTGAGGATCGGGATATAGCGCCAGGCGTCATAGTAGCTCTCCGCCGCGAGCAGCCGGATGAGCAGCGGCGAAAACGCGATGATGCCGCCCGCGCAGAGGCAGGCCGCGGAGAAGAACGCGTCCCACACGCGCGCGTAAAAGCGCGCCTGCGCCCGGCGGTCGCCCGACTCGGCGATGGCGGAGAGCTGCCAGGCGTCCATAAACACCGTGGCGAGGATGGTCAGGATGGTCGGTATCTTGTAGGCAACGGCGTAGATGCCGTTGGCATCGCTCCCCACGAGCCATTTCACCAGATAACGGTCCGACACGCCCATGATCCACCAGAAGACAGCCGTGGGGATCAGCGGCACGCAGTAAGCAAGCATCTGCCGCCAGCAGCGCGGCGCGGTGCCGGGCGGAGCTGCCGCCAGAGCCTTTCCCTGCATATGAGAAAGAGCGCGCTCAGGTAGTCTGCCGCGACCGTGGAGAGCAAATACCCCATCACGCCCCAGCGGAACACCGTGAGAAAGAGCACATTGAGCGCGATATAAAGCGCGGTGTTGAGAAGCCCCTGCACGGCGTAGAGCGTGGTGTGGCCCTCGGCGCGGATGAACTGCGCGCAAAGAGCGTGGACGCGGGCGGCTAGGATAAACGCCGCCAGCAGCGCGCCGAACGACCGGCTGCCCGCCATCACTCGCAGCAGCGGCATTGCCAGCAGCAGCGCCGCCGCAGGTCAGGCGCGTTCTTCTGCCGCAGCAGACGGTCTACCGCCGCGTGTATCCGGCGTCTACGCTGGCGGAGCGCACGGCGCTGCTCCACGCCACCGCGCTGGAGGCGATGCGGCTCTACGGCACGGACATCACGCAGCGGATGTACCTCGTAGAGTCGTCCATCCGACGCCCCAACAAGGTGTCGTTCTGTGTAGCCGTCCCGCCGGAGAGCGAGGGCGACCATGTGGTAACGCTGCCCGCGACGCCGGCGCTCAGTCTCTACCACCACGGGGCCTATGAGGATCTGCCCGCCGCGGAGAAGAAGCTCCGCGCCTATGCGCGGCGGCATGAGCTCACGCCCACGGGGAAGCTCCGCCGCATTTATCTCGAGGGCCCGCCGCAGCACAAGGACCCCGCGAAGTTCGTCACGCAGGTCGCTCTGCCGATTGAGGAGGAATAGCCGGCCCGTTCGCATGTGTGCGCCAATACCTCCAGGCTTCTGAATTCGCCTCTGTTTTGCCCATTAGAAAAGCCCGCATCTTTCGATGCGGGCTTTTCCATTTCTGTTTTCAGAACCGGCCGCCCTTCACGCGGAAGGTCATCTCCGGCTTCTTGATGCTCACCTTGGTGTCGCTCTCGACCGACTCGGTCAGGAAGGCGTTGCCGCCGATGACCACGTTATCGCCGACCTCCGTCGCGCCGCCGAGCAGCGTCGCGCCGGCATAGATGGTCACATCGCTGCCGACCTTCGGGTGACGGCGGGCGGGAGTCTCCGCGCTGTGGTGCATCCCTGCGGGCGACATGGCGCCGAGCGTCACGCCCTGATAGAGCTGCACGCGGTCGCCGATGACGGTCGTCTCGCCGACGACCACGCCGGTGCCGTGGTCGATGGAGAAATATTCCCCGATGGTCGCGCCGGGGTTGATGTCGATGCCCGTCTGGGAGTGGGCGTACTCCGTCATGATGCGCGGGATCATCGGCACTTTCTCAAGATACAGCTCGTGCGCGATGCGATAGATGAAGATGGCAAACATCCCGGGGTAGGACAGAATGATCTCCTGCCGACTCGAGGCCGCGGGGTCGCCGTTGTAGTTGGCGGTCAGGTCCTTGAGCAGCAGCTCCTGGATATGGGGCAGACGCTCCATCATCGCCTCGCAGACCTTCTCGGCGCGGCGCGCGCCCTCCTCCCCCTCCGGCATCACCAGCTCAAGCTGGCGCAGCAGCTTGTCGTAGACGTGCCCCATGAGCAGGGCGCTGTACTGCTCCGGTGGGAGCTTCAGCAGGTCGCGGTCGCCGTAGTAGGCCGGAAACAGGATCTTCTGAAAGTCGCGGATGATCTCAATGACCGCCGTGCGGCTCGGCAGGCGCAGCGCGTCGCCGTACATCAAAATATCGCTTTTGCGGTAGTTCTCCGCCACCTGCGCGGCGGCGGAACGGATGATCTCATTTTTATCGGACATCGGTCATTCCCCCTGATACATTGGCGTGGATAGATAGCGCTCGCCGCCGTCCGGCAGCAGCGCGACAATGGTCTTGCCCGCGTTCTCCGGCCGGAGCGCGAGCTGCGTCGCCGCCCAAAGCGCAGCGCCCGCGGTGATGCCGACGAGCACGCCCTCACACGCGACCATATCGCGGCCTGCGGCGTAGGCGTCCTCCTCGCGGACACAGATGATCTCGTCGATGAGCGAAATGTCCATATTTTTCGGGATGAAGTTCGCTCCGATGCCCATCAGTCCGTGCGGCCCGGCCTTGCCGCCCGAGAGCAGCGGCGAGCCTGCCGGCTCGACCGCCACGAGCTTCACATTCGGATTTTTCTCTTTGAGATAGCGTCCTGTGCCGGAGAACGTGCCGCCCGTGCCGATGCCCGCGACGAAAAGATCGACGCAGCCGTCGGTATCGCGCCAGAGCTCGGGGCCGGTGGTGAGATAGTGCGCCTCGGGGTTTGCGGGATTGTCGAACTGTGCGGGGATGAAGCTCTTCGGCGTTGCCGCCGCCAGCTCCTCCGCGCGCTTCACGGCGCCCGCCATGCCCTCCGCCGCCGGCGTCAGCACCAGCTCCGCACCGTAGGCTTTGAGCAGATTCCGACGCTCCACGCTCATGCTCTCCGGCATGGTGAGGATCACGCGGTAGCCGTGGACCTTGGCCATCGCGGCGAGGCCGATGCCGGTGTTGCCGCTCGTCGGCTCAATGATGACGCTCCCCGGAACGAGCTTTCCCTCCGCCTCGGCGCGTTCGATCATGTGCTTCGCCACGCGGTCCTTGGCGCTGCCCGCCACGTTGCAGCACTCGAGCTTGGCAAGGATGCGGGCGTTCAGGCCGTGCCTGCGCTCGTAGCGACACAGCTCCAGCAGCGGGGTGTTTCCCGCTAATTCGGCGACGGAATGGAAGATGTTCATAGGGGCGCTCCTTTCTTGAAAATGCAAGGAAAATAATAGGATATTATATGCGCCGGACGGGCGCATTGCAAGCATTTTTCCAGTCCGTGCAAAAAAGAGGCGGAAATGTGAAAATACCCCTTGCATTTTTGGAGCCGCTGTGCTATGATACACAAGCTGTCTGAAAGGACACGCGCCGTTAGCTCAGCTGGATAGAGCGTCTGGCTACGGACCAGAAGGCCG
>OGNF01001655.1_pt1 | contig 19577 bp, 15 predicted proteins | sample 1573321 | NCBI WGS metagenome assembly OGNF01 (sample SAMEA2581911, study PRJEB24529) | metagenome | biome: Human gut stool | place: China | collected 2011
TAGAGCACTTCCTTGGTAAGGAAGAGGTCGCGGGTTCAAATCCCGCCATCGGCTCCAGATGCCTCTCTTCTCGAGATGGTGATAATTAACAAACAAAATAATAGCACAATACTATGGCTAAAGAAAAATTCGAAAGAACCAAACCGCATGTCAACATCGGTACTATCGGCCACGTTGACCACGGTAAGACAACTCTTACTGCTGCTATCACCAAAGTGCTTGCAGAGAAAGGTCTTTCCGAGATGCGTTCATTCGATTCAATCGACAACGCTCCCGAGGAGAAGGAGCGTGGTATCACGATCAACACCGCTCACGTAGAGTATCAGACCGCTAACCGTCACTATGCTCACGTGGACTGCCCTGGACACGCCGACTATGTGAAGAACATGGTAACTGGTGCTGCTCAGATGGACGGTGCTATCATCGTTGTGGCTGCAACTGACGGCCCGATGCCCCAGACTCGCGAGCACATCCTTCTCGCACGTCAGGTGAACGTTCCCCGTCTGGTTGTCTTCATGAACAAATGCGACCAGGTAGACGACGAGGAGATGCTCGAACTCGTTGAGATGGATATGCGTGAGCTTCTTTCTCAGTATGAGTACGACGGCGACAATACTCCCGTGATCCGCGGTTCCGCTCTTGGCGCCCTCGAGGGTGAACCCCAGTGGGTTGAGAAAGTTCTCGAACTCATGGAAGCTGTTGACAACTGGATTCCCCTTCCTCCCCGCGACGTTGATAAGCCCTTCCTTATGCCTGTTGAGGACGTGTTCTCGATCACAGGTCGTGGCACAGTGGCTACAGGTCGTATCGAGGCCGGCCGCGTGAAAGTCGGTGATGAAGTTCAGATTCTTGGCCTCGGTGCTGACAAGAAGTCGGTTGTAACCGGTGTTGAGATGTTCCGCAAGATCCTCGACGAGGGTGAGGCTGGTGATAACGTAGGTCTGCTCCTCCGTGGTATCGACAAGGACGAAATCAAGCGCGGTATGGTAATCTGCCATCCCGGACAGGTTAAACCTCACGACCACTTCAAGGCTCAGGTTTATATCCTTAAGAAAGAAGAGGGCGGCCGTCACACTCCGTTCCACAACAAATACCGTCCCCAGTTCTACATCCGTACGCTCGACGTAACCGGTGAGATCACACTTCCCGAGGGTGTAGAGATGGTAATGCCTGGTGACAACGTTGAAATCGACGTTAAGCTCATCACTCCGGTAGCCATGGATCAGGGTCTGCGCTTCGCAATCCGCGAGGGTGGCCGTACGGTAGGTTCCGGTCAGATCACAGCCGTGATCGATGACTAATCAACCGATCCTGATTAAATAAACACGAGGGCCTTGCCCGCAACGACAAGGTCCCCGTTTATACGGGAATAGCTCAGTTGGTAGAGCACTGGTCTCCAAAACCAGGTGTCGAGAGTTCGAGTCTTTCTTCCCGTGCCAATTAAAATTAGAGATGAAATTAATCAAGGATATAAAGGAATCTTATAACGAACTCGTTTATAAGGTTGCTTGGCCAACTCAGAAGAATCTTATCAACAGCTCGGTGCTGGTATTGATAGCTTCCATCATACTGGCGGTTTTTATCTGGGCAGTCGACAAGATTTTTTCAATGTTGATGGAACTGATCTACAGTATCAATTTTTAAACTTTTTCAAAGCGGATTTCAATGGCTGAAGCTGAAAATAAGATGGAATGGTACGTGTTGCGTGCCATTTCAGGTAAGGAGGCGAAGGTCAAGGAGGTGATTGATGCGAGCATCAAGAACACAGACCTTGGGCAGTCCGTATCGCAGGTATTGATCCCGACGCAGAAAGTTTACACCACGCGCAATGGCAAGAAGGTGTTGAAGGAGCGTAACCTGTATCCGGGTTATGTATTCGTAGAGGCCGCCCTCACGGGGGAGGTGATTTATGAGCTCCGCAACATGACTAATGTCATTGATTTTTTGCGTGGTCGCGCGAAGAACAGCGACCCGATGCCCTTGCGTGAAAGCGAGGTGAAAAGGATGCTGGGCGCCGCCGACGAGATGCTGCAGCCCGCTGAGGAAACCAACGATATGTTCGTGGTCGGAGAGCCTGTAAAGGTTTGCTTCGGCCCGTTCAATGGTTTCAGTGGCGTGGTTAAAGAGGTCAATTCCGATCGCAAGAAAATCAAGGTCGAGGTCAAGATCTTTGGCCGTGGCACTGATATCGAGTTGGAAAATTCGCAGGTGGAACGCGTCTGAGCCGGTGATGTTACGCGCATGGCGTGACGCAATACATTTGCACACAAATCAATTTTAACAAAGTAGAACGATGGCAAAAGAAATTGCTGGACAGATCAAATTACAGATTAAAGGTGGCGCGGCCAATCCGTCACCCCCGGTAGGTCCCGCTCTGGGATCGAAGGGTATCAACATCATGGAATTTTGCAAGCAATTCAATGCCCGCACCCAGGATAAGGCCGGTAAGGTTCTTCCTGTTGTAATCACATATTACACTGACAAGAGCTTCGACTTTATCGTAAAGACTCCTCCTGTAGCAGTTCAGCTCAAGGAGGTGGCCAAACTCAAGAGCGGTTCGGCACAGCCTAACCGTAACAAGGTGGCCGAGATCACCTGGGATCAGGTTAAGACAATTGCAGAAGACAAGATGCCGGATTTGAACTGTTTTACTTTAGAGTCAGCGATGCGCATGGTGGCAGGCACAGCCCGCAGCATGGGTATCACCGTCAAAGGGGCATTCCCTGCTAACAACTAATAATCTTCAAGAAAATGGGAAAACTGACAAAAAATCAAAAGTTGGCTTTATCGAAGATTGAACCGGGGAAGGCTTACACACTCCAGGAAGCAGCAGCGAAGGTGAAGGAGATTTCTTTCGAGAAATTCGACGCTTCTCTCGACATCGACGTGCGTCTTGGCGTGGATCCCCGTAAGGCGGACCAGATGGTGCGCGGCGTGGTATCCCTGCCTCACGGCACAGGTAAGCAGGTGCGCGTGCTCGTGCTCTGCGGCCCCGACGCTGAGGCTGCTGCCAAGGAAGCCGGCGCCGACTTTGTCGGACTCGATGAGTATCTGCAGAAAATCAAGGATGGCTGGACCGATGTTGATGTAATCATTACTCAGCCTTCGGTGATGGGTAAGCTTGGCCCGTTGGGCCGTATCCTGGGTCCCCGTGGCCTTATGCCTAACCCCAAGAGCGGTACTGTGACAATGGATGTCGCAAAGGCCGTCAAAGAGGTGAAGCAGGGTAAGATCGACTTCAGGGTTGACAAGACGGGTATTGTTCACGCTTCCATCGGCAAGGTGTCTTTCTCACCCGCCGACATGGCCGACAATGCCAAGGAATTCATCAATACACTGGTGAAACTCAAACCCGCCACTTCCAAAGGCACTTATATCAAGAGCATTTATCTTTCGAGCACGATGGGCCCCGGCGTTAAGGTTGAGCCCAAGGCTATTGACTAATCTTTAAAAAGAGGAACAAATGAAAAAGGAAGATAAAGCGATTATAATTGCACATATCGGCGAACAACTGGCCAACTATAGCTGCGTATATCTCACCCAGACTTCCGGTCTTGACGCTGCCAAGACAAGCGCGCTTCGCCGCGCATGCTTCGGCGCCGACGTGAAGATGCTCTGCGTGAAGAATACCCTCCTCAAGAAGGCTTTCGAGGCTTCTGAAACCGACTATTCCGGGCTCTATGACCTGCTTCACGGCGAAACCACCCTGCTTCTCAGCAACACCGGTAACGCCCCCGCTAAGCTCATCAAGAAGTTCCGCGACAAGAAGGACACCCTCCCCGCCCTCAAGGGCGCTTTCGTTGAGGAATCTGTTTATGTAGGCGAAGATCAGTTGGAGACTCTCGCCAACATCAAGAGCAAGAACGAACTTATCGCCGACGTTGTGGCTCTGCTGCAGTCGCCCGCCAAGAACGTTATCAGCGCTCTCCAGAGCGGTGCCAATAAACTTCACGGCATCCTCGAAACTCTCTCCAACAAAGAAAACTAATTGTAAAAACAAAAAAAACATATACGAAAATGGCAGATTTGAAAGCATTTGCAGAACAGCTTGTTAACCTTACGGTTAAAGAGGTAAACGAACTCGCTGAGATTCTTAAGAACGAATATGGTATCGAGCCCGCTGCCGCAGCTGTAGCAGTTGCAGCCGGTCCCGCCGCTGGCGCCGCCGAGGCAGAGGAGAAAACTAACTTCGACGTTGTGCTCAAAGCTCCCGGAGCCAGCAAGCTCGCCGTGGTTAAGCTCGTTAAGGAACTCACAGGTCTTGGCCTCAAAGAGGCTAAGGAACTCGTTGACGGTGCTCCCAACACTGTTAAGGAAGGCCTTCCCAAAGCTGAGGCTGAGGGCCTGAAGAAACAGCTCGAGGACGCTGGCGCTGAGGTTGAGCTCAAATAAGATAAATCTCATTCCCTAAATAGGTTAAGAATGCCCCCTTTGCGGCGTTCTTAACCTATTTATGTAATTTCAACGGAGTCCCGCACGGTTGATACCCGCGAAATTACTTCTTCTCAGACCCCGATCTGCCCTTATTGGCGCGACCGGGGCATTGCAACGAATAAACCCAATTTTCCAAAATGTCAGCAAACCTTACCGATAAACCGCGTGTAAATTTCGCGTCGATAAAAAATCCGCTGCCTTTTCCGGACTTCCTCGATGTCCAGTTGGAATCCTTCAAGGAGTTCCTGCAGCTCGACACTCCTCCCGAATTGCGCAAGAGCCAAGGCCTTTACAAGGTGTTTGCCGAGAATTTCCCCATCGCCGACACCCGTAATAACTTCGTGCTCGAATTCCTCGATTACTACATCGATCCCCCGCGCTACTCCATTGGTGAGTGTCTCGAAAGAGGCCTCACTTATTGCGTCCCCCTGAAGGCAAAGCTCAAACTTTATTGCACCGATCCCGACCACGTTGATTTCGAAACGATTATCCAGGATGTATATCTGGGTCAGATCCCTTATATGACCCAGCAGGGTACGTTTATCATCAACGGCGCGGAGCGTGTCGTAGTGTCACAGCTCCACAGAAGCCCGGGCGTATTTTTCGGTAACAGCATACATGCCAACGGAACTAAACTTTATTCGGCGCGTATCATTCCTTTCCGCGGAAGCTGGATCGAGTTTGCCACCGACATCAACAATGTGATGTACGCCTACATCGACCGCAAGAAGAAACTCCCCGTGACCACTCTTCTGCGTGCCATCGGCTTCGAGACGGATAAGGAGATTGTGGAGATTTTCGACCTTGCCGAGGAAATCAAGGTCAACAAGACTAATCTGAAGGCTGTGCGTGGCCGCAAGCTCGCAGGCCGCGTGATGCAGAGCTCCATTGAGGACTTCGTGGACTCCGACACGGGCGAGGTGACCACAGTGGAGCGTAACTCCATCATCGTTGACCGTGGCGAGGAGGTTACCGACGACAATATCGACGCTATCCTTGAGAGCGGTGTGAAGACTATCCTGCTCGAAAAGGAGAATGTCAGCTCCGTGGACTATCAGATTATTTTCAACACCCTGCAGAAAGACGCCTCCAACTCAGAGAGCGAGGCCGTGACATATATCTATCGACAGCTCCGCAACGCAGATCCACCGGACGCTGCCTCGGCCCGTGAGGTGATCCAAAGCCTCTTCTTCTCCGAAAAGCGTTACGACCTCGGCGAAGTGGGCCGCTACAGAATCAACAAGAAGCTCGGCCTCGACACCCCGATGGATGTCAAGGTGCTGACGCGCGAGGACATTATCGCCATCATCAAGTATCTAATCGAGCTCATCAACGCCAAGAGCGATGTGGATGATATCGACCACCTGAGCAACCGTCGTGTTCGCACAGTGGGCGAGCAGCTCTACAATCAGTTTGGCGTGGGGCTTGCCCGCATTTCGCGCTCCATCCGCGAGAAGATGAATGTGCGCGACAATGAGGTGTTCAAGCCTATCGACCTTATCAATGCCAAGACCATCTCGGCAGTGATCAATACATTCTTCGGCACGAACGCACTTTCCCAGTTCATGGACCAGACCAACCCTCTGGCCGAGATCACCCACAAGCGCCGTATGTCGGCCCTTGGCCCCGGCGGTCTGTCGCGTGAGCGCGCAGGCTTCGAGGTGCGCGACGTGCACTATACGCATTACGGACGTCTCTGCCCGATCGAGACCCCTGAGGGTCCTAACATTGGTCTGATCTCGTCGCTCTGCGTTTACGCCAAGATCAATAACCTTGGCTTTATCGAGACTCCCTACCGCCGTGTTGAAAACGGTGTGGTAGACCTCGACAACAGCCATGTGACATATATGACCGCCGAAGTGGAGGAGGGTAAGACGATTGCCCAGGGCAACGCTCCCCTTAACGACGACGGCACATTCATCCGCAACAAGGTAAAGGCCCGTCTGGAGGCCGACTTCCCTGTGGTTGCGCCCAACGAGGTGCAGCTCATGGACGTGGCTCCTATCCAGATCGCTTCCATCGCGGCTTCGCTTATCCCCTTCCTCGAGCATGATGACGCCAACCGTGCGCTGATGGGCTCGAACATGATGCGCCAGGCTGTGCCTCTGCTCCGCAGCGAGGCTCCTATCGTGGCCACTGGCATCGAGGGCCAGCTCGTGAAGGACTCCCGCACCCAGGTGATGGCCGAGGGCGCCGGTGTAATCGAATATGTCGATGCCACAAAGATCGTGATCCGCTACGACCGCACCGAGGATGAAGATTTCGTGCAGTTTGAGTCTGCCACGAAGGAATACAAACTTCCCAAATTCCGCCGCACCAACCAGGGCACCACAATCGACCTGCGTCCCCTATGCAAGGTGGGCCAGCGTGTGGAGAAGGGCGATATCCTCACCGAGGGCTACTCCACCGAGAAGGGTGAGCTCGCGCTCGGCCGCAACCTGAAAGTGGCGTTCATGCCCTGGAAGGGTTACAACTATGAGGACGCCATCGTGCTCAACGAACGCATGGTGCGCGAGGATATCCTTACTTCCATCCATGTCGACGAGTACACACTCGAGGTGCGCGAAACAAAGCGCGGCATGGAGGAACTTACCAATGATATCCCCAATGTGAGCGAGGATGCCACAAAGGACCTCGACGAGCGCGGCATCATCCGCGTGGGCGCTTATGTGGTGCCCGGCGATATCATGATTGGAAAGATCACGCCTAAGGGCGAGAGCGACCCCACCCCTGAGGAGAAACTCCTCCGCGCCATCTTCGGCGACAAGGCCGGCGATGTGAAGGACGCTTCCCTCAAGGCAAGCCCCTCGCTGAAGGGCGTCGTGATCGGCACCAACCTCTTCAGCAAGGCAGCCAAGAAGAAGGGCAACAAGAACAGCGCCAACGCCCAGCTCCCCCTGCTCGACGAAGAATACGAGCAGAAGCAGAATGAGCTCCGCGCAATCATGGTTGACAAGATGCGCACGCTTCTCGCCGACCAGACAAGCGCCGGAGTGGTTGACTTCATCGGCGATGAAATCGTGCCCGCAGGCTCTTCATTCCAGGGTGTTGACTTCGCCAATATGAATTATGAGACTGTCAACATCTCCGGATGGACCAACGACGCTCGCATCAACAAGATGGTGGGTGAACTCATCACCAATTATATGCGCAAGTCGAAGGAGATCGACAGCGAGCTCCGCCGCAAGAAACTCGACATCACCATCGGCGACGAACTTCCCTCGGGCATCATGCAGATGGCCAAGGTATATATCGCCAAGAAGCGTAAGATCGGCGTGGGCGACAAGATGGCAGGACGCCACGGCAACAAGGGTATCGTGTCGCGAGTAGTGCGCCAGGAGGATATGCCGTTCCTCGAGGATGGCACTCCTGTGGATATCGTGCTTAACCCTCTGGGTGTGCCTTCGCGTATGAACCTCGGTCAGATTTTCGAGACCGTGCTCGGATGGGCAGGCCGCGAACTTGGCGAGAAATTTGCGACGCCTATTTTCGACGGAGCAAGTCTCGACGACCTGAACGAATGGACCGACAAGGCAGGCCTTCCCCGCTATGGAAAGACATATCTCTACGACGGCGGCACGGGCGACCGCTTCGACCAGCCGGCCACTGTGGGCGTGATCTACATGCTTAAGCTCGGCCACATGGTGGAGGACAAGATGCACGCACGTTCCATCGGCCCGTACTCTCTCATCACGCAGCAGCCTCTCGGCGGTAAGGCCCAGTTCGGTGGCCAGCGTTTCGGAGAGATGGAGGTCTGGGCGCTCGAGGCTTTCGGCGCTGCACACATCCTTCAGGAGATCCTTACCATCAAGAGCGACGACGTGGTGGGCCGAAGCAAGGCTTACGAGGCTATCGTCAAGGGCGACGCAATGCCTACCCCCGGTATCCCCGAATCGCTCAACGTGCTTCTCCATGAGCTCCGCGGCCTCGGCCTGAGCATCACGCTCGAATGACAAAACAAAATTAAGAATTTAACTTGGCTATAATATGGCTTTCAGGAAAGACAATAAAATAAAGACCAACTTCTCGAAAATCACCATCGGCCTGGCTTCTCCCGAAGAAATCAAGGAGAAGTCGAGCGGTGAGGTGCTGAAGCCGGAAACGATCAACTACCGCACCTATAAGCCTGAGCGTGACGGTCTCTTCTGCGAGAAGATCTTCGGCCCGGTGAAGGACTATGAGTGCCATTGCGGTAAATACAAACGCATCCGCTACAAGGGCATCGTGTGCGACCGCTGCGGCGTGGAAGTCACCGAGAAGAAGGTAAGACGCGAGCGCATGGGCCACATCGAACTGGTGGTGCCCGTGGCTCACATCTGGTATTTCCGTTCCCTCCCCAATAAAATCGGCTATCTGCTCGGACTCCCCTCCAAGAAGCTCGACGATATCATCTATTACGAGCGTTACGTGGTGATCAATCCGGGAGAGGTGCAGATCGAGATGGAGCCCGGCAAGGGCCCGCGCCCGTTGGAGCGCCTGGAACTCCTCACTGAGGAGCAGTACATGCGCGCCATGGAGCTCGTGTCGGAAGACAACCATTACCTCGACGACAAGGACCCGAAGAAATTCGTGGCCAAGATGGGCGCGGAGGCTATCTACGACCTCCTCTGCGACCTAGACCTCGCCAAACTTGCCGACGACCTTCGTGTCCGCGCACACGAGGAGGGTTCGCAGCAGCGCAAGACCGAGGCCCTGAAGCGTCTTCAGGTGGTGAACTCATTCCTGGCTTCGGCCAACCGCAACCGCCCCGAATGGATGATTCTGCAGGCTGTGCCGGTGATTCCGCCGGAACTCCGCCCGCTCGTTCCCCTCGACGGCGGCCGATTCGCCACCTCCGACCTCAACGACCTCTACCGTCGCGTGATTATCCGCAACAACCGTCTCAAACGTCTGCTCGAAATCCAGGCACCTGAGGTGATTCTCCGAAATGAGAAGCGTCTTCTCCAGGAGGCTGTCGACTCGCTGCTCGACAACAGCCGCAAGTCGTCGGCCGTGAAGAGCGATGTCAACCATCCCCTCAAGTCGCTCTCCGACTCCCTCAAAGGTAAGCAGGGTCGTTTCCGTCAGAACCTCCTCGGTAAACGTGTGGACTATTCCGCACGAAGCGTTATAGTGGTAGGCCCTGAGTTGAAGATGCACGAGTGCGGTATTCCTAAGCTTATGGCCGCCGAACTCTACAAGCCCTTTATCATCCGCAAGCTCATCGAGCGCGGCATCGTGAAGACTGTAAAGAGCGCCAAGAAGATTGTCGACCGCAAGGAGCCTGTGGTATGGGATATCCTCGAATATGTGATGAAGGGTCATCCCGTGCTTCTCAACCGTGCCCCGACACTTCACCGTCTCGGCATCCAGGCCTTCCAGCCCCGCATGATCGAGGGCAAGGCTATCCAGCTTCACCCGCTTGCATGTACGGCCTTCAACGCCGACTTCGACGGCGACCAGATGGCTGTGCACCTTCCCCTCAGCAATGAGGCCGTGCTCGAGGCCCAGATGCTCATGCTCGGCGCCCACAATATCCTTAACCCTGCCAACGGCGCGCCTATCACCGTGCCTTCGCAGGACATGGTGCTCGGCCTTTACTACATCACAAAGCTCCGCAAGGGCGACCGTGGCGAGGGTACCATATTCTACGGCCCGGAAGAGGCCGAGATTGCCTACAACGAGGGCCGCGTGACTCTGCATGCTCCCGTCACCATCATGGTCGACGACGTAGTTGACGGCAAGCGTGTGCGTCACCTCTGCGAAAATACCTCCGTGGGCCGCGTGCTCTTCAATCAGTATGTGCCCGAGGAGATGGGCTATGTAAATGAGATCATCTCCAAGAAATCACTCCGCAAGATTATCGGTAATGTGATCAAGACTTGCGGTGTGACGCGTTCGGCACAGTTCCTCGACGATATCAAGAACCTCGGATACAAGATGGCTTTCCGCGGCGGCCTGAGCTTCAACCTCGGCGATGTGATCATCCCGAAGGAGAAGGAACAGTATGTGGCCGAAGGTCATGCACAGGTGGAAGAGATTCTTGCCAACTACGGTATGGGCTACATAACGGCCAACGACCGTTATAACCAGGTGATCGATGTATGGACACATGTCAACGACCGTCTTGCATCGACGCTGATGAAACAGATGGAGGAGGACCAGCAGGGCTTCAACTCCGTATTTATGATGCTTGACTCCGGTGCCCGTGGTTCGAAGGACCAGATCCGTCAGCTCTCCGGTATGCGTGGCCTTATGGCCAAGCCTCAGAAGGCTGGTGCCGAGGGCGGCCAGATCATCGAGAACCCTATTCTTGCAAACTTCAAGGAGGGTCTGTCGGTGCTCGAGTACTTTATCTCTACCCACGGTGCCCGTAAGGGTCTTGCCGATACCGCCCTTAAGACTGCCGACGCCGGATATCTTACCCGTCGTCTTGTCGATGTGGCTCACGATGTCATCATCAATGAGGAGGACTGCGGCACCCTGCGTGGCCTTGTATGCACAGAAATCAAGAACAAGGAGGAGGTTGTGGCCACCCTCAGCGAGCGTATCCTCGGACGCGTCTCGGTTCACGATGTGGTGGATCCCTTCAATCCCGATGAGATCATCGTCCACGCTGGCGAGGAGATCACGGAGGCTATCGCCGACCGTATCGAGAAATCGCCTATCGAGGCAGTGGAGATCCGTTCGGTGCTTACCTGCGAGTCGAAGAAGGGTGTCTGCGCCAAGTGCTACGGCCGCAACCTCTCCAACCACCGCATGGTGCAGAAGGGCGAGGCTGTCGGCGTAATCGCAGCCCAGTCAATCGGCGAGCCCGGTACGCAGCTTACCCTCCGTACGTTCCACGTGGGTGGTGTCGCCGGTAATGCCGCAGCTGTAAAGGATGTTACCACACGCCACGACGGTATCCTTGAAATCGACGAGCTCCGCACCGTCAAGGATCAGGATGGCGTGGATATCGTAATCGGTCGTATGGCCGAGATGCGTATCGTTGAGCCTAAGTCGGGAATCGTGCTGATGAATGCCAATATCCCCTACGGTTCGCGTCTCTATTGCCAGCCTGGCAAGGAGGTGAAGGCCGACACCATGATTTGCGAATGGGACCCCTTCAATGCCGTGATTGTGGCTGAGGAGGGTGGTAAGGTCCGATTCGAGAATGTGATCGAGGGCGTTACCTACCGCGTGGAATCCGACGAGGGCACCAACCTCCATGAGAAGATCATGATCGAGTCGAAAGACCGCACGAAGATTCCTGCTGCCCAACTTTATAATGAGGATGGCGAACTGATTCGTTCCTACTCGCTGCCTGTAGGCGCCCACCTTCTCATCGATGAAGGCGAGGAAATCAAGCCCGGCCAGGTGTTCGTGAAGATCCCGCGCGCATCCAATTCCGCGGGCGATATCACGGGCGGTCTGCCCCGTGTCACCGAGCTCTTCGAGGCCCGCAACCCGTCTAATCCCGCTGTGGTTTCCGAAATCGACGGCGAGGTGAAGTTCGGCAACATCAAGCGTGGTAACCGCGAACTCTCCGTGACCAACAAACTCGGCGAGACCAAGAAATATCTCGTGCCCCTCTCCAAGCAGATCCTCGTGCAGGAGAATGATTACGTGCGTGCCGGAACACCCCTTTCCGACGGCGCCATCACTCCTACCGATATCCTCAACATCAAAGGCCCGACGGCCGTGCAGGAGTATATCGTCAACGAGGTGCAGGACGTGTACCGTTCGCAGGGTGTGAAGATCAACGACAAGCACTTCGAGGTGATTGTGCGTCAGATGATGCGCAAGGTCAATATCCTCGACCCGGGCGACACACGTTTCCTCCCCCAGCAGGTGGTAGACAAGCGCGACTTCATGGATGAGAACGACAACATCTGGGGCAAGAAGGTGATCACCGACGCCGGCGACAGCCAGAACTATCGCAAGGGTCAGATCATCACCCAGCGCAAGCTCCGCGATGAAAACTCGTCGCTGAAACGCCGCGACATGAAGACCATGGAGGTGCGCGACGCTATGCCCGCCACTTCCGAGCAGATTCTCCAGGGTATCACCCGCGCCGCCCTCCAGACCTCCAGCTTTATCTCCGCGGCTTCCTTCCAGGAAACCACAAAGGTGCTCAACGAGGCTGCCATCAACGGCAAGACCGATACGCTCGAGGGCATGAAGGAGAATGTGATCTGCGGTCACCTTATTCCTGCCGGCACTGGCCTGCGTGAATACCAGAAACTCGTGGTGGCCAATAAGGATGAAATCGCCGAACTCCAGCTTACCGACGACCTCGCCGACATCATCGACGTGGAAGCCGTAGAGGAGAACGCCTGAATTGATGCGACGCATCCCGTTTCCTGAGATGCGCTGATGATATTATCGGAGAATTGTCCCAATCTTAAGGATAATTCTCCGATTTTTGTTTGATGATGGCCTTGACGGTTTCATCAAAGGTGGGTATTGTGAGGCCAACCGAATTATACTAATTTTGCAATCGAAAACAATAACAATAACGACAATGAGAAAAATAACACTCATGGCATCGGCCTTGTTGCTCGCGGCATCCGCCTTCGCAGGCCAGACCGCCCTCAAGCTCTCGATGCTCGATGGTTCCACTTTCAGCTATGTGCTCGAAGATAAGCCTGTGATCACGATGGAGGGCGAGAACGTGAACATCGCCACCTCCGATGCCTCGGCATCCTTCAAACGCGCCGATGTGAAGAATTTCGTCTTTGTTGACGAACCTTCCGGTATCGAGGAAATCACACGCTCCGAATCATTTATCTCTTACGATGGACGCAGCATCGCCGCTCCCGGCGTTGAGATAAGCGTCTACTCCCTGTCAGGAAGCCGTGTGGCAGTAGAAATGGAATCAGTCAACGTGGAGTCGCTCCCCGCCGGCACCTACATAGCCACAGCTGGCTCCCGCTCCCTCAAATTCATCAAAAAGTAATCTGAAATTTATGAATAAGTTTTTTACATCAGCATTGATTCTTGCCGCAGCAGCCTTTCAGGCTTCCGCCGACACCGAAGTATTCGTAGTCTCGCTCAACGACGGCACCACCCAGGAATTCCGTGTGGACCAGATCAAGGAAATGACATTCGAAACCCGGACTGAGAGCACCATCGCCGGCTATTACTATGGCATAAATTCCGTAGTGGTAGGAGGTCAGTTCACCTACAATGTCGAGGTCGGCAACACCATCACCGAGAACGCAGACGGCACTATCAGCGTAGCCATACCCGAATATAAGATTCCTGCCACTGTGATGGGTGACCTCACACTCGGCGCAGTGGAAATCAAGAATATCGCATTCGACAAGGACAAGAACGCTTACTATCGCATGTATAGCGGCGACGGTCTTACCCAGCACTTCAAGGCTGAGAAGGATGGCAACGTCACCATGGACAAGGACTACAACTTCACTGAGGGCTCGTACATCCAGATAGCACTAAACGAGAACAAGTCAGTAACGGTGGTGAACAGCTTCAAACTCGGTGCAATGCCCTTCCCGATTGTGGCAACTCTCTTAGGCGAGAAAACCGAAGCTCCAAAGGCTGAATAAAGTCAAGACCCTGCAATATGCATTCGCGATGAAAATGATTCAGCGGCTCATCACTACATGTCTGGCATCTGCGGCGCTTCTGGCGCTGCAGGCTTGCCACGGCATTCTCCCCGGCATCTACGACGAACCGCCGCAGGAGAAGGACCATACCGTGGCCGGAGAGCTATACATTGATGCTTCCGACTGGCAACGCTGGCATTTCATCGACCTCAAGGCGGTGGCCGACAGCGTGGCCGCCGACTCCCTCTACAATACTTCGGCGGCATGGGTGTCGATGCGCATCCCTGCCCCCGATGCCGAGCCATCGGAAAGCCTGCCGGAATCGGAATGCCCCGGAATCTATACGTATTGGTATGATGTTTATGGCGCCGGAATCTCCGTGAATGAGTTCTGCACTTTCGCTCCCTCAGCCCCGCAGCCGATCCCTGAGAAATGGACCTTCGCCGTGCATCGAAACAATGTGATGACCAATGGCGGTGAGGTGGCAAAGACATCGTTCTCCTCCCTCGAGGATATCCCCGACGACCTTTCATTTGTCGACGGCCTCTCTTTCGAGGGGGATACCTGGAACCAGACCGATGTATGGACCATTCAGGACCGTATGCTCCTCGGGCTGATAGGCAATCAGGGAATCCGCATCAACAATCTCCTCTCCTCTTGGCTTCGCGTGGATGTGCCCCCGATGCCGCCCGCCTTCACACTCGACTCATCCGTGTTTATCCTGCGACTCTCCGACGGCTCCATGGCGGCGCTCCAGCTTGCCGATTACCAGAGTGCCACCGGCGCCAAGTGCTGCCTCACAATCCGTTACCGATACCCGCTCTGAACAATAAAGCTTAAATGAGAAATCGTTTTATCATATTGTCCCTCCTGCTTTTTGCCGCACAGACACTGCCCTGCCTCGCCCTGCCTTCGGATGAGGAGGCTCAGGCGCCCGACAGCATCGCCCGCTCCGAATTCAGCCTTGATGATTTCGTGGTTACCGGCACGCGTGTGCCTAAGTTGCTGAAGGATGCTCCCGTGCAGACGCGGCTCATCACACGCAAGGATATAGAGCGCAGCGACGCCTCCAATATCGACGACCTCCTGCAGCAGGAACTCCCCGGCGCCGAATTCTCTTACGCCATGAACCAGCAGGTGCATATGAACATCGGCGGATTCGGCGGCCAGAGCGTGTTATTCCTCGTGGATGGCGAGCGGCTTGCCGGCGAAACGATGGATGACGTGGATTTCAGCCGCATCCCGATGCGCGATGTGGAGCGGATCGAGATTGTGCGCGGTGCCTCAAGCGCCCTCTATGGCAGCAATGCCGCAGGCGGTGTGGTGAATATCATAACACGTCGCGCCCGGCATCCCTGGCAGGTGACTGCCGAAGCACGCATCGGCAAACATCTTAACCAACGCTACGGATTCGGCGTGTCAGCCTCCGGAAAGCGTGTGGCAAATACCCTCTCAGCCTCGTATCAAAGTATTAAGAATTATAACGTATCATCCGACCCTGATCCCGTGGGGCGAGTGGTGTCCACAATCTATGGCCACCGCACCCTGAATGTGGCCGACCGATTCTCATATGCACCCGTAGACGGGCTTGACCTCTCCGCCCGTGCCGGCTACTTCTTCCGTCAGATTCCGCGCTACATCGATTCCCCAGAGCGCTACCGCGACTATTCGGCGGGTCTCCGTGCCGACTGGCATCCCAACGCCTCGAATGCTTTCCAACTGTCGTATTCATTCGACCAGTACGACAAGTCGACATATTTCAAATTGCCGCATCTCGATGTGCGCGACTACAGCAATGTGCAGAACAGTGTGCGCGCCTTCTATGCCCACACATTCGCCAATGGCGACATCCTTTCGGCAGGCGCCGACTGCCTGCACGATTATCTCCTCAATTCAAAATTCGTAGGTCGCCATCGCTCGCAGACAAATGTTGACGCTTTTCTGCAATACGACTGGACGCCATCGCAGAAATGGGAGGTGGTGGGCGCTTTGAGATACGACTGGTTTTCCGACGGAAGCATCTCGCGTGTGACTCCGAAAATCTCCGCCCGCTATCAGCCCATCGATGCCCTTAACATCCGCGCTTCCTATGGAATGGGTTTCCGCGCTCCTACCCTCAAAGAAAAATATTACGAGTTTGACATGGCCGGAATCTGGATTGTGACCGGTAATCCATCGTTACGACCGGAAACGAGCCATAACGCAAATCTCTCAGCCGACTATACGGTGAAAAACTATAATTTCACCCTCGCCGGTTATTACAACCATGTGCGCGACAAAATATCCTCCGGTCTCCCGTATGCACGCCCCGGTGATCCCACGCAGCTCTATCTTGAATACGTGAACCTTGACCGATACAATGTATATGGATTTGAGGCTGCCGTGCAGGGAGTCTGGAACGGCGGTTTCTCGGCTCGGCTCTCCTATGCCTACACCCATGAGAGTGTGTCGCGCGACAAGCAGGGCAACCAGGCCAACAACCAGTATATGCCCGCACGGCCGCATTCTCTCTCAGCCAGGTTTGCCTGGATTCATGAATTCTCGAAGAATTACACATTCGATGTCTCATTGCAGGGCAGGGCGCTCTCAGGTGTGAAAAACCGCGAATACCGCGACTATTACAACCTCGCCGCCGGGACAGTGGAAGTGAATTATCCTGCGTATTCATTGTGGAAAATCCAGGTGGCGCAGACTTTTGCCTCGCGTGTAAAACTCATCCTGACGGTAGATAATCTCTTCAACTATCGCCCCAGTCATTATTATCTCAATTCGCCGCTCACCGACGGCATCTCCCTTCTTGCCGGCGTCAGCATCGACCTCCACTGATTGATGATTCTTTCTGATTGATGATTGGTCATTACTTCTTACTTCTTACTTCTTACTTCTTAATATGGTGTCTAAGAAAAGATATTTCGGGAGAGCCATTGCCTCCTTCCTGCTTGTGCTCTTCACAATGCCTCTCGGCCACGCCGTGATGATTCTGATGGAACACATCATGGATCCGGGTCCCCTTCATGTCGCCGGTTTCCTGTTAGGCCTCGCCGGACTGATAATCGCTGTAGCCGGCATCTTCGTGCGCGGCGACCTCCGTCAGACTCTCTTCGGATTCTTTGGCGGACTGCTCTTCTGGACCGGTTGGGTGGAGTTTCTTTTCCAGTATTATGCCGACAGATATGGCATGCTCCCGATGCCCGACCCGATGGGTGGACGTCCCACGCAACCCGAATACCTCATAATGCCCGCTTCATTCGGCTTTCTTGTGATGTTCTGGCTGCTTTATATCTTCAGCACTCGCTCCGGATGTCTTTTCTTCTCCTGGATTCAGCGGCATCTTTTCCCCAAAGGAAATTCCGAACTGGCCAACCTGCGTCCGATGACACGCCATACTTCGCTCACTACGTTCATGGAATTCAACGTAATGATATGGACAAGCTATGTGACTCTGATGTTCTGCTACGACACCAATTTCTTAGGCGTGTCGCACCCTATCACCCTTGCGTTGGGAGTGGTGTGTCTGGCGGGTTCAGTGTATATGTTTCTCAAGCAGACACGCATGAAATCCTGGGGCGCCAACATCAGGATGAGCATCGCCACGGTGCTCGTGTTCTGGACCTTTGTCGAAATAATCGGACGCCTCGGCATCCTGCATGAGATCTGGCTTCAGCCCCTTGACCATATCCGGGAAATGGTGGCGCTCAGCCTTCTCTTTGTGGCGCTTGCGGGCTATACCTTATATGATGCCTTCAAGGTGAGATCTTAGGCCTGTTTTCGCGTATGAAGATCAACTGGCATAGGCAGCATAAATGGTCGGGCATTGCAGTGAGCATCTTCCTGGTGCTTTTCTGCATCTCCGGCATCATCCTCAACCATCGCTCCGCATGGGGTGGGGCAGAGGTGTCGCGCACGCTGCTCCCTCCCTTCTATCGCTATAAAGGATGGGACCAGGGCATGATTCGCGGCACCGTGGCGATGGGCGACAGCGTGGTGGCATATGGCACCGCCGGCGCGTGGCTGCTTTCCCGCGATGGATCCTTTATCCGCGACTTCAACTCCGGTCTGCCTCCTGCGCAGATTAATCGAAACGTACGCGCGACAGTCAGGACTGCCGGCGACTCTCTGCTGATGCTCACCACCGATGCGCTTTATCTGCAGACTCCCGAATCCCGCAAATGGAAAGCGGTGAGGATTCCATCGGTGAATGGCGAGCGGCTCTCCGACCTTACCCTTGCCGGCGACACACTGGTGCTTGCCTCAAGGTCATCGCTTTTCAGGACCACACTGCCGAGACTGGAATTTGAAAAGGTTCCGCTTCCGGCTCCTGTGGATGCAGATATCTCCGGTTCTACGGCGCTCCGCACGGCCTGGAGTCTGCATGGCAACCTGTTGCTGGGCGCTCCCGGCAAGATTATTGTGGATGCAGTAGGGATTGTGATAGCCTTGCTGGCAATCAGCGGTATAGTGATATGGCTGATGCCGAAGCGCATCCGCTCCATCGCACGCAGTAATCACGACACCAAGAATAAGGTGGCGCACGCCTCCGGCACACTGCGTGGCTGGGTGAAAGCCCATTCCTGGGTCGGGAAAGTCACCATCATATTCACCATCCTCCTCTGTTTCACAGGTATGCTGCTGCGGCCGCCGTTGATGGTGCCGCTTGCATTGTGGAAAACGCATCCCAAGCAGGCAGAAGAGAATATTTGGAAGGACAAATTGCGCATGGTGCGTTATGACGCTGATGCCGGTGAATGGCAGATATCCACTTCAGCAGGATTCTTCGCCATGCCAAAACTCGGCGCCGAGCCTATGCGCGCAGCTGGAGCACCGCCCGTCAGCGTGATGGGGCTCAACGTGTGGATGCGTGTCGACTCCACGAAATGGCTCTGTGGATCCCTCTCCGGAATGTATGTATGGGACAGGAAAGCCGAAAAATCCACCGACTGGTTTACCGGCCAACCAGCCCCCGTAAAACCTGGACCACCCTTCGGTTCGCGACCTGTGGCCGGATATACAAGGGACTTCCGAGGCGAAGCCTTCCCCGTATACTTCGACGCAGGCACCGACAGACTGCCGCAACCCTCCGAACTCTCCACACTGCCTATGCCCCTATACAACGTAGCCCTGGAAACGCACACCGGCCGCATCTACTTCGGCAACTCTGCCACCTACTTCTTCATCCCCCTGATAGGCCTGCTGACCCTCTGGTGCCTCATCTCCGGCTGGGAAGTCCGCCGCCGCAAGCGCGCATCAAAAAGATCCGACCACTCCGAATAGTCCGAAAGGTCAGACCAGATCGACACTGTCAATAGTCGCGGAGCGACTACCCTGCATATTAACCGCGTACAGCACAGAGCGAAGCGGACTGCTGTGCGCGGAAGAAAAGAATAAAGAAAATACAGTCGCGGAGCGACTGCCCTATTACGCGCAAACAAAAAATTTAATAAAAATCACCAAAAAATTTGGCAGTCTCAAATAAAACACCTAACTTTGCACTCGCAAAAGGGAAACGCCCCGCAAGCCAAGCCCAAACGCGAAACAATGCGGAGCAATCTCGAAGCAAGGTGCCATAGCTCAGTTGGTAGAGCAAAGGACTGAAAATCCTTGTGTCCCCGG
>OGNF01001664.1_pt1 | contig 19404 bp, 28 predicted proteins | sample 1573321 | NCBI WGS metagenome assembly OGNF01 (sample SAMEA2581911, study PRJEB24529) | metagenome | biome: Human gut stool | place: China | collected 2011
ACTAATAGGAATAAATGGAATAAAAAATGTAACTAATAGTAGTAATCTTGTTATGCCAGGAGTTTTAGCCCTTATCGCATCTATTATTTCAATAATATCAAAAGAAGCAATGTACCAATATACAATAAGAGTATCAAAAAAAATTAATTCAGCAGCATTAAAGGCAGATGCATGGCATCATAGATCAGATGCATTATCATCAATTGGTAGTTTTATTGGAATATTAGGTTCTAGACTTGGATTTAAAATATTTGATCCATTAGCAAGCGTGATAATATCATTATGTATTATTAAAGTTTCAATAGATATATTTAAAGATGCAATAGATAAAATGGTAGATAAATCTTGTGATAAAGAAGTTATTGATAAAGTAATAAGTGTAATTGAAAAAAATGAAAGTGTTAAAAATATAGATGATATTAAAACAAGACAATTTGGCAATAAAGCATATGTTGATGTTGAAATATCAGTAGATGAAAATTTATTATTAAAAGATGCGCATAAGGTTGCTGAAGAAATTCATGATAGTGTTGAAAATGAAATAAATATCGTAAAACATTGTATGGTTCATGTTAATCCATATGAAGTAAAGTAAAAAATGTGATATAATGAGTTAAGAGGTATTTTATGATTGTATTTAATATTAAGAAAATTCGTGAAAAACAAAATATAAGTATAAGAAAATTAAGTCATATGACAGATATATCCCGCACATATTTGAGTAACTTAGAGAACAATAAGCGTGTAAATCCTACATTATCCGCACTTTATTCTATTGCTACTGCGTTAAATGTAGATGTTAAAGACTTGTTTTATTCTGATATAGAGTTGAGTAAATTGAAGAAAGAAATGTACAAAAGAATGGACAAGTACGGCATAAATTCGCCTGAGGCGTTGGAAATCAGCCAGATAATAGATCTGCTAATAAATATAGATTTGAGGAAGCTATAATGCTCCCTCAATTTTATTTTTTATGTATTCATCTATCTTTTTACTTTGCTCTATTATCTCTTCATAACTGCTACTGTTTTTTATCATTAGTTCAAGCTTTTTTACTTCTTCCATAGCTTGTCCCTCCTAATTCTATTATAGCAAATATACTATGCGAAATCTGTCGAATCGTGCAAAAAAAGACTATTGCTAGCCTTTTTTAAACTTTCACTTCATCTAAATTAAATTCTTTCGGAAGATTTATTTTCATCTTTTTGTTTTTTCTATACTTATAATCTAATATAGTAACGCCCACAATTTTTTTAGTCTTTATGTCTTTTCGGATTAATATTCCTTCTTCTATTTCATTTGTAATCGATGGCGTTGGTTTTCCTATGCTTAAATACAGAATATCATCTTCCTTGTCATAATTAGATATTATTGTTGTAGTTAAAGTAGACACAGTCGCCACCTCCTTTACCTATTTCATCAGAGTAGAAACTTGTAGTAACATGTGCACTTCTTTTGTTATTATCATTATATTCAACTATTACATTATTGTACTGAGAAATTTCTTTTTTATTCGTCTTTCTAATAAAATGTAACCTTTTTTCAGGAAAAGTTTTTGCTTTATATACTATTGTAGGTTTTTTAATGGTTTCCTCTATTTCTTTTTCGTGTCCTTGCATCTCTGGATGATTAACAATTATATGATTATTAAACTTCTCCATCGTTAGTTCTACTGTTATTTCATTTACAGCACTTACTGTTTCGAATACAAGTTTATTCTCTTTCTCCTCCATTCTCGTTTTCCCCTTCACTCTTATTTATTGCTTTTATATCTATATTTATCTTTCTATTTCTCTTTTCGTATTCTTCAATTGCTTTATTCAACATTATACTAGTTAGTTTTGCTTGTTCTGGGCTGAAAACGATATCACATAAATTAAGTGTTTCATCTTTACTTTTGTAATCTATATTTAACTTTATATCTATTCCTGTTACTTCCACTCCTGTTGCATTTGTGTAATAAATTCTTTTTTCTTTATCCATAATAATCTCCTCCATATATTATTATATCACAAAATTAACATAAAATCAAAATGTTTATTATGATGTACAATAATATTATCATTAATATAGAAAAAGTCAACACTTTTTGTTTAATTCTTTTAAACTACTGAATTTCGATTTTTCCCTTAAAATAGCCAAAAAATCGGCTCACGAGGTTGCGATTTAAGGCGTTTTTATTTTTAAGACATATACTTTTATGCCTTGAAAACAGCCATTTTAAGCATAAAAAAAGGGGTAAGCCAAAACTGACTTACCTTAGCTTATTTTAATTTTTGATTTACTAATTTTTGAATAGCATCATAGTTATATCCCGCTTCTAATAGTTTTTGTTTTCGTTCAGGGTTGTTCCCCCATTTTCCCTCAATAACTTCATTAGCTAATTCTTCATTGCTTTTAGTTGTAGATGATTTGCCAGATAGAATTTCATTAACTTTGTTTTGTACTTCATTATATAACGAGCCAAGTTTTTGTTTTCTCTCTTCTCCATTGCCATATTCTCCTGCAATTACTTTTTGTGCTAATTCTTCTATTGAGTTTGTTGTTTGTGGCGTCTCTACACTTGCAATTACATTTTTTATTTCTTCTAATGGGAAGTTATCTCCTGGACAACTTGTAGATGTTATCTCTCTATGTCCTTTTATCCATTTAATGTCATATCTTGATTTAATGTCTTTTACTAATTCGATTATAGCTTGTTTTTGTACATCTGACATAGTTTCTTCACTAAAGTTACCTTCAGCGCAGATTCCTATACTTGTACTATTAACCCCAGGGCAATGAGCTCCTGCCATATTTTCTGGTCTGCCTCTATATACAGAACCATCCTTTCTTGCATAATAGTGGTATCCTATTCCTGCCCATCCTTTGCTTTTATGATAGTTATGTATTACTTCAACACTCTGTAATACTGATACTCCAGAATGATGAAGTGCTATTCCTTCAACTTTTTTCATTGGAGAATTATTACTATTAAATTGTAAATTAGTTTCTATTATTTCCATTTATTTTTCCTCACTTTCATTCTTATTCTCTTTTAATTGTGTTCCAAAATAAAAAGCAATGATCATTAGATATATTTCTTTAATGTCAAATCCTTGTGCTATTGATAAGTAGCACACAACTAATGTTAATAATATTGTTACTATGCTTTTCACGTTAATTAATTTTGCTAATTTTTCTTTCATATTACCTCTCCTTTCTTTTACAATACTTCTCTCTTTACTAATTCTTCCCATTTATTATGCACATACGAATTTCCATTAAGCTTTGTATATTCTTCATATACCTCATACGCTCTCTTTTTTTGAATCTCTGTTTTAGGTTGTCCCGCTTCGATTTCAGACAAGAAATCTGTTAAATAAGTTTTATCGTTTTCAAGTCTCACTTTATCGATGTCTATTTTTAATTCCTTAATTTTATCTATTTTTTTATTTTGATAACAATTTACTACTAATGTTGCCGTGCTAGGTATTATTGCTATACAAGCTAATATTATTTGTATCATCTTTTATTTTTCCTTTCTTTTTATGCAGTTCTTTTCCACATATAACAAGTAATATAAGGTTGTAGTAATGATAATGAAGTAGAACCTGCTGAATTTGTAGTTTGTTGTCCTGATGCAGAAATTGTATGAGTATGCCCTTGACCTCCACCAGTTTTGCCTCCGTTGTACTCGCTAAAATGTTTAGCACTCGACCAATTTACAACAATTTGATCTGCTTCGGCTGAAGAGTCTCCATTGTTAGTTGTTACTTTTACACCTAGATCATGAGCATGTGAAGGTATCTGATTTACTGTCAATGCAGTGCTACCTGTGTTTCCGTTATGGTTATGACTAGCTATTGTGTGAGTATGCGACATATTGACTGTTTTTGAACCTCCAGTTTTTTCAACTGCGTTAAAATCACTATCAGATGCATTTATTCCAACAGGTACTCTTCCAGCGCCCCAAACAACCCAAGTCCCACCAAATAGATTAGAAGGGTTCGTGTTATTAACTGACATGTAGATGCTGCCAATAGGATATATCTTTTTTAATATTTGTTTAAATGGTTGCACTATAATCCCCCCTTACTACGAAATCTAACACATCATCGACTTCTAGAGACCAATCCGTCGTTGTTTTTATTTTGTTGCTTATGCTATCTGCTGTTCCAACTTCTTGATAATGTCCATCTGTTCCACTTGCGTCAGAACTTAATGCTAGTCGTTCTCCATTCAAATACACATCTAGAACCGCTTGTCCGACTTTGTAATAGCAAGGTATTGTTACTTCTGTCCCTGCAGCAATTGCAGATGTAATTTTAAGTTGATATTTATGTTCAATATTATTGTTTATTGCAGAATCTATATTATCTTGAAATGTATCAAAAGTTTCTTTGTTTAGCTTAGTAACATCGTTCTGAAAATTAATTTTTTCCATTTATTCTGTCCTCCATTTCATTTATTCTTTTTTGCATTTGTTCTATTATTTCTTGTTGTTCTTGTATTGCCTTTGTCAATGTAGCAATTATCGGCAATTCGTTAATGTAATATCTTTCTTCTATATTTCTATCTTTGTCTTCAGGTCTTTTTATAACAAAATTAGGATCTATTTGTTCCATATCTTGTGCTATATAGCCTATTTTATAATGCTTACCATCATCTTTCTTGTCAAATTCTTTATGTTGAATCTTCTCGATGATGTCTAATGCTGAAGTTGTACAGTCTTTAATATTGCCTTTTATTCTTCTGTCTGACGATATATTGTCTGCATATACATTTCCTTCTACATTCAAGTTTCCCCAAATATTAGCGGTACTTCGAACATATACGTCAAAACTTACCTTGTTAGAGTTATTTCCTAATAAAACTGTTCCACCCATTACGTGAAAGCTTCCGTCATCTTGCATCAGTACATATTTATTACCATTTCCAACTTTAAAACTATTGCTTCCTCCAACATTGCGATAAAAACTTATCGAATTTAGTATACTAAATGCTCCATAAGAGGTGTCGCCCTCTGGAATAATTGACATTATTGTTTTTCCCGAATTACTGTCCTCAAATGTTATTCCATTAAAAGCATTGCCATAAATTCTTACATTGCCACTTTGTATTCCACTTTCCATTCCAGCCAAAACCAAGTCACAATAATTTAATACAAGTTTTCCGAAGAAATCGTCTGCATTCTCAGCTCCCATATGAAAGTCTTTAAGGTATAATATTGGATGAAATTTGCCGTCTGTCGTCTTTATTCCCCAAGCCATTCCATTATTGATATCTTGATTATATTCGCCTTCCACAGAAAAACTAATATAACTGTTGCTATTCTCTTTATTTACACCCATCTCTCCAAATACCGTAGAACCATCACTTTCGCAAAAATGTTGTCCTTCTTTATCTAAATACATTAGAACTTTTTTGTTGTCATCTAAGACTGCAAAACTTGCATTATTCTTTATTAACATCATTTGTATGTATTCTGCTATTTTGTTCCATGCAATTTTGACATGTTCGAAATTTTGTTCTACTTTTGTTCCAAATTCTTCTTCATTAACTTTTTTGTTTACTTCTGTCATTATATTTGTAGATGTTTGCTCTAATTTTGTTTCTACTTCTACATGAGTGGCAAATGTATCTGTCAAATTACTCTGTACTGCCCATTTTGCATTTATCTTCGCGACATAATCTTTGATTTCTAATGTATTCTCTCCTTTAAGTAAAGGAATCAGAAATTCTCCTAAATTTTCTACTTCTTCATTAGCCTTTATTGTTCCATCTTTATTAATTCTTCTAATAATTTTTGCTGTTCCATTTTTTAGCACATATTCATCGCATGTTGTACCATTTGATCTTAATACTTCAGGGACCAACAAATTATATTCTATTGAATTATTATTCTCATCAGTTACAACTAAGATACCTGTATCTTTGCCTAGATATAAGTCATCACTTAAGTATAAATCATCACTCAATGTCTGATATTTAAAAACTCTGTTATTACCATAAATATGAAGTTCTAATAGATTTCCAGCAATACAATCAGTTAATGTTACTGTTTTTGTTCCTGTTATTTCTCTCGTTAAATCTGCCACTTGAGATACTTTTTGTTTAAGACTGTCTACATCCTGTTCTACTTGAGTTATCTTTTCTTCGTGTTCTGTGTTTTCATTAACTAACTGTTCTATTTTTTGATTTTGTTTGTCTACTAAGATGTATGTTTTATTTATCTTCTTGTCTGTACTATCCGCATATTTATACTCTGTTTCTGTTTCTTCTGGCTCATCAGTATACAATTTTTCAGCAAGTCCATCTTCTAGCTCTATTTCATCATTCAATAGAATTGTTTTATACGTTACCTCATTTAACACAAAATTAAATATGTCACAAGCCTCTAAAAATAATATGCCTTTACTTTTTACATCGAAGATATAAAACTCTAGTGTTTTCAGATAATTAAACATTGCGTCAATATAATCTGATCTATCATTTGTGCTCAATAATTGGCAATCTGATATTCTGTATTCGTGTAATCCGTTAGTGGCAATGCTTTCATTGTCTTTTCTATATATATTGTCGCTTTCTTCGGCTCTGCTAAATACTAAAGAATTAATTATATACTTTTCTCCGATTGTAATATTGTCTTCATCTAAATAACTTTCATCTATATTTTGATTAGTTTCTGTTGGATAAATTAGATATAAATTTTCTCCTTTAAACAATAAAAAGCTACAAGTTATTGTAGCAATTTCATCAAGAATATCTCTGTATGTATAACCTATACCTTTATGCAAAATTGGATCTACTAATTGATTTGAATTTATAAATGTTTCTGGTATGTTAGTTGTATTCCAATTTAATTTTTGACATACCGCAATTAAGTAGTTCCTAACAGTAAGTTTATCTGTAAGAGTTAATTCGTTGTCTATCATTGCCTCTTGCATTTTAGTGTAGGCTAAAATCCTATACGAATTAGTATCTTCTTGCCTTTCACAGCTTTTAACATAGTAAGTATTCAAGTCTATGTAGTTATAAGTTTTTTCGTTTACTTTGACGCCAATCTTTCCAGTTATTTTCGTTTTGTTTGGTATGTATACATTAGAATCTATTTCAATTTGATGCATAATGGTTTTAAACAATGAAGTGTTGAAAGACGGCTTGATATAATTTAAGTCGTCTCCTGTTAAATCTTCATTGTTGGCTTTTAGTTTTACATCAAATTGTCTTGCATAAGTTCGTATATCAATTTTAAAATTATCATTTACATTTATCATTCATAATACTCCCTTTTTTTATTTGATATCACTGCACTACTATAGCCTTCTATTTTTCCTAGATATTTTTGTGAATATTCTTGATCATTAGAATAGCACGACATATTTATTATTTTTTTCTTTATATCAGGATTATAAAATGTTACTTTGTTCTCAGCCTTATTAAAAAGAGATAGGATTACTCCCACCTCTTCATCATTCATTCTTCTAAATGTCATTGTTATTTTAGGGTATATGCCCTTAAGTGTTCCAGAATTATCGCCAGATAAAGACCTTCCAGTATCTTTACCCCATATTTTATGATAGCCAAATTTTGCTTCTGTTAAATATTGAGCCATTTTTATTCCGTCAATTTCTAAACTATCTTTATCTATTAGCATAATTACCTCCCATTAGTAGCAAAAGCTAATTCTTGATTTCTTTTATTCATGCTTCTTTGAATTAGTCTTCCATCCATATAATTATTTAAAACATTGTTGACATTTATCCATTTTCCTATTTCTCTGCCTAATTCTGACATAGCTTGTGGATTTGTTAGTGGAAGTACTCCTTCTTTTCCTGCTTCTCCTGCTATTGCTCCTCCTATATCAACTCCTCTTCCTGGCATATTTACTATACCACCAGTTGCTAATCTAGGTCTAAATCTAGGTATGTATACAGAATTGATTCTAGGGAAGTTCACTCCTGGAACTTTATTTATTGTCGATATAACTCCGTTTAGTCCCCCTAATGCAGTATTAACCAGATATTCAACAGCACTAACTACGAAATTTACTAATTTTGTAATCGCTACTATCGTGTTATCAACAAAATTATTTATTGCAGGTCCTAGAGCATTTATGAACCAAATTATGCTAGTAGCAACTTGAGTTATTGTATCTCCAACTTGTTGAATAATTCTTCTTATTGCCTCAAATATTGATACAACCGCATTTCCCATAGAGTTCACGATTTTAGAAACTGTATTTCCTACACTTGTAACAACATTAGATATTCCATTAAATATTGAATTAAATAAAGAACCTATTGACTTAATAATAGGTGGCAAAACCTCGCCTAATGTTTTTATTGTATTATTTAAACATTCATTCATTGTAATTATTAACGCTATGATTACTGGTGCTGTATCGTTCATAAATTTAGCACAAGCATCTAATATCGTCGGTAAAGTTGCTGCCATTACTATTAGCAATGCACTTATTCCCGCTATTACTACAATGAACGGTAATAATCCAGCAGTCATTGCTGGACCTAACAAAGCAACAGCCCCCATTAAAGCCACAATACTTATTAGAATAGTCGCCATTAAGCCTATTACATCGCTTAAACTCATTCCACTTTTACTAAAAACATCTATTAAATTAGTAACAGTTACTAGTACTAACGCTAATCCTCCAAATATTACGATTGCTCCTGCTATAGATTGCCAAGATGGTGTCAGTAATTGCATTGCTCCAGCAAGCAATATAAAGGTTGCTACTAATTCTCCTAATACGATTCCTAATAAACCAGCAGTTTCTCCTAAACTCATCCCACTTTGTGAAAATGTATTTATCAATTCCGTTATAGAAGTAATTACAAAAGCTAAGCCACCTAATATTGCGATAATTTCAGTTGCTCTCCCTAACGAATCAAAAAAGCCTGTAAAATCTGCACTAATTCCTACAGTAGTTTTTCCTAGATTTTTTATTAGACTTATTATACCTTTTAAGATAAAAAGTCCCGCAAGGGCACCAACAATAGCCATTATTCCACCTTTAACTGGGCCATATTTTTCTATAATCTTATTAAAAAAATCAATTACAGGTTGACAAAATTCCTTGAATTTTACTAGCCATTCTGGAATTTCAACATTTTCAAAGTCAAGCGTTGGCATTGCTATTCCTCCGCTAGCTCCTGTATCCGATGTATCTTGTAATACTGTCTGCTCGTCGAAGCCTGTTGATTGTAAATCTTTTTTCATTTTAGATGTACTTTTTTGCGCATCCATAAAATTTTTGGCACTACTTTTACTAAATAACGATACATTAAACCAAGCTTTCGCTAAATAATTGATGTATCCTAATAATTTCTCGACTAGTCCTAATACCCATTGAAGAACAGGTGCAAGAGTTTGAGCTAATATATATCTAATATATTCTAAATTACTTGCATATTTTTTATCGTATTGCGCTAATGTACTAGAGGCTCTTTGAAGAGCACCGTAAGCACTTCTGATACTAAATATTCCTAACACCATTCGTCCTATTTTTCTTAATGAGCTATCTAACGTTTTGCCAAACTTATTAGATGATCCAGTTGTTTCTTCTATATTCTCACTTAATTGCTTACTTTCGTTTATATTTTTCTTTAAATTTATTTCATCTATTTTATTTTTTAGTTTCGTTACTTTATTGAGTGATTTATCATATTCCGTATTAGTTTTTTGGACCTGCTTTTGCATTCTTTCATAATAATTTATCAAGTTTAATGCTTCTTGTCTAATACTTTCCATTTGACTTACTTGCTGTTCCAGATTTTTATATACTTGAGTTCCACTCTCAGTTAAATGTTCTCCTTCTTGAAGTCTAGATACTATCGAATCGTACTGTTGTTTCTTTTGTTTCAATTCTTCATATAAATTCGTTAATTCAGTAACCTTTTGAGCTGTATTTGTTAATTCTTGTTCTGCTTCATTTTTTGCTGTTAATTTTATTTCAACTTCTTTTCCTGCTAAATCTAACTGTTTTTCTAAATCTTCAAGTTGATTGTCTATTTTCATTCCTTTTAGTTTGTCTTCTAGTTCTGATACATCTGCATCTACTTCGCTATTATCTAATCTTGTTTTTATTTTAAGATATCCATCTACCATATTATCACTCCCCTCTCAATTGTTTCTCGAAGAGTTCGTCTAATCTTCTTTGTTCGTCAGTTCTGTTATCTATAACTTTCCTTAGAGCAACTTGTTCTTTTGCTCTTTCTATTTTTTCTCTTGTTGCAATGTCTTTAATTTGAGATGTATCATAAGTTCTTAGAGTTCGAACTCTGCTTAATACACAACAACTACCAAATTCACTATTTGATAAATTGCATACATCATTGTAGAAGTCCCACCAATGTAAATATTTCATTTGATAAGGATTATATCCATAATCATACTTAAAACTACTTTCTATGAGTTTTTTGTCTTTGACAAAATCCATATCAGGTTCCTCTTCGTAGTCTGTTTGTTCAATTCCACAATTAAGATATTTGTAAGCTAATTTTAATAGTTGTTCATAATTATCAGTATCGTTTAATCCAATCTCTCCAAACAGTAAATAAATAATTGCAAGAGATTTTTCGTAACTATTTATATTGTCACTTAACGATATTTCGTTACATTCTATTGCTACTCTAAAATCTGTGTTTATCTTATATTTCTTATTTTTTACCTTAACAAACTCTGGATTATTCAATTACATTATCCTCTTTTTTTGAACTGTATTTTTTCTTTATCTTCTCAACAATATCTTCTTTATGTAACTCTAATTTAGGAACAATAGGCTCTAAATATTCTAGAATGTCATCAAACATCTCATAATAAGGTTTTCTCCCATTTAAAAGTTTGCGTGTTCCACCTTCTCCTAAAAATAAGTCAAGAGCTTTTTCTTCTTGAGAATAAAATTCTCGTAATGCTCTTAACTTTTCTTCTTCTCTAGAGCTCATTAATTTCTTACCTTTTTTCTCCGGCTTTTTATCCGCTAAAACAAAATCTGCTTTTAATTTTTCTGTATTCTTTTTATGTTGATATTCTGCTTCTTGTGCTTTGAAAGGAAGTTCTAAATCTTCCAAGTCAAATTCAAGAATATTGCCTGTATCATTTCCGTCTTGATCTTGTATTCCTACTCTAAAAATATTGTCTTTTTTTAATCTAATATTTTCCATATTTCCTCCATTATAAAAAGCACCAATTATGGTGCTTTAGTTTTAATCTATTGATAATTGTTCTTCTTCCATTCTTGGAAGTATCCCTTTTCCCTTTAAGAACTCATATAAGAATAATCTACCTTTTTGAGTCCACATCATACTTGTTCTGCTTCCTTGTGTTCCATTTGAATGTGTAAACTCAAATGTCTTTGTTTGTGTATAACCCTTACCTCTATATTTCTTATATAATAACCAACTTGCTCCTTCTTTATATTGAACACTAAATTTATTTAACATCTTATTAAATTCAGTTGCTGTAAATCCATAATCACAAGCTATTACATTTACTTTTGTTAAATCATCACATTGTAATATTCTATCTGTATAATCAGCCTTAGGCTTTAATTCTCCTATTAGTTGGTCTTTTTTATTGTTCTCTGCAAGTAAATTTTTATTTTCACTTCTTAAATTTTCTACTTTTGTATTTAGTACATTCATAGCCTTTAAGATTAATTCATCTTCTGTCATCTTTTCTTCTCCAACTATGTATCCTCCTGTTTTTCTTATACTTGGTAACACCTCTCTTGTTACCCATCGTTTAAATTTCTTTGCAGTTGGCAACTTGCTAGACATTATCAAACTATATAATCCACTCTCATTTATTACTATTGTGTCTCTATTTTGACCTGTAGTACCGAATTGGTACTACAGCTCTATCTTCTTCCTCGACATGTCTATTTATATCTCTGCTACCATTTTGATATCCAAGAATTTTAGAAATTTCATTTCCAACAAAATATGGTTCATTGTTTATCTCTAAACTTCTAATTTCTCCAAATTCTTTATTTTTAAATATCATTAAATTATTCATTATAATACACCTCCCAAAATTTCTTTTGCATATATGCTCTTACATATTTCTACAACTTTTCGATTGAATAAATTGATTTTACTCATTGCTTCAAGTTCAAATTGCGTGAAATAGTTATTATTTTGAGGTTTTTCCAAAATATAATTCATTGCATTTACTTCTTCTTGTTTATAAAGTCTTATAATTTTACTAGTTCTTTCACTATCTTTTAATATTCCTTCTATATAGTTGTTATCTACTTCAACTCCCATTTCAGCGTAATAATTCTTTATTTTTTCTTTTATTTCCATAATAAAAAGAAACCTCCTTTAAAAATTCGTATTTTTAGTTGAGATTTCTCCAATTCTATGATATAATATTTCATAGATAGAGTAATCTCTGTCGGGCGAGTTAATGTTGTGAGTTTGGCGATTCCACATTAACTCTTATTTTATATCTACTTTTAATTTTTTTATTCCTATTCTAGCAGACTCTGCTTTGCTTTTATTTTCTTGTTTAGAGTACTTCTCTAATATTTCTATACATTCATCATCCAATCGTACATCAAGTCTACTATTTTTAGGGTTATCAGTAGGTCTTCCCATTTTTTTAGTCAATATTCACACCTCCTTAACTTTTGACTGACATAAATATATCATTTTGTCTGACAAAAGTCAAGAGGTATTTTTTATTTTTTTTTAATTTTATAAAATATAAAACACTTACGTAAATGTAAGTGTTTTATATGTATTTATATTTATTTTCTATTAAATCAAAATATTTCCTCTTAAATTCTTTTACATTAGTAGCAAACCACATTTGAAACCACTCTCTTCCTGTCGATACCCTAATATGAGATATTCCCAAAATATTAAATGTTTTTACATTTTTAATTTGTCTAAGTGGGCAATCTATATCAATACTTCTAATCAATTTAGTGTATTTCCCTACTACTCTTTTATTAGTTAAAGTTATATATGTGTGAGTCGAATTATATATATATCCTAAAGAAACTAATACTGTAATAAATAACGGTATAAATAAATATACTCCTTTTACTCCTCCCACAGATAAAAAAAATGATACGTAACCTCCACAGGCATTTACAAAAACGCAGTACATCATAATTACAAATTTGCTTACTTTAACTGTAACTATTTCAGTTTCTTTTTCGTTATATACTTCATCTAATTTAACAGGTGCTCCACAATGCGGACACGAACTCGCTTTATCACTTATACTCTGTTTACATTCTTTACATTTTATTAGTGCCACTTTTTTCCCTCTTCTAATTTTTTATTTTAAACAAGTATATTACACAAATCGACAAAAATCAATATGTTAGAAGGTACTTTTCATCGACAAAATTCGACAAAACTTTACATTGTCTATGCTGTTGCCTCTGTAAATGTTGGCGCTCCACCTGTAAATGTAACTGTTCCAAATGTTGGATCCCCTTGTATTTGAATTTTGTATTTTATTTTTAATGCAGTTCCACCTTCTAGTGTATCTGTGTCAGGAACTATTAAACATTTAAACAGTCTTGCATCGTATTTTGGTGCAGATTCTGCATCAGTTACTCTATACTTAAATACTTCTAATAATTCTGTTTCTAAGTCTGTTCCTTTTTTCATTTTGAACATTAAATCATCAATATATGTAAATACTGGATCTCCTTTAAGAGCTATTTGTTCTATATCAGAACCTAGAGCATAACCATCAACAGAATGTCTTTCGTTGTCCTCAATTATCCAATGTTCGTCTGTTGTTTTAGCCCCATAACTGTTCTCTTTGGAAGTAATACCTTTTCCAAGAATTGACCAAGTCTTGCTTGTTCCAGTTGGTGTTGTGTTTAAAAAATTGACTTTAGCCATATTATTTAATCTCTCTAATTTTACTTCTGTATCAGCCATTGTTTTTTCCTCACTTTCTAAATTTAATAAACTAATTTTATTTGGAGTTTCATTTGCGACTGTTTTTTTCTTAGTTGCCATATTTAATCCTCCTTGTAATATTTTAAATAGCATTGGATTCGGTAAATAGCCTCGTTTGCATTTGTAGCAAATATATAACCATTTGTCGTCGCTCCAATTTCATATATTCCTTCTATTTCAGGATACATTTTATTATTATTATTTTTTTCTAACCAATTTTTAAAGTTCTCGAAGAACTTTGAATTATCTATATTGTTTTGGATATCTTCGTTCCAATGAAGTTTACTATCAAAAGTAAATAGAAACTGATAATCAGCACCTATCATATATCTTTGAATTACTGGATCGTATCCAGCATTCTCATTTATTGAATAAGTCTCCACATTATCAGTTAAGTATTCTACATTTAATTCAGCATATTCTTTTAAGTAAGGACATTTACTAATATAATCTCTTACTATATCAATCATTGCTTTACTCATTTATTTATCTCCTTTTGACCTGCATTTAGTATGTCTTCAAAATGGTCCGACAACATACGTTCTACGAAGTGGTCTCCTCTTAATGCTCCCCCATGGTAATTAAGTTTTTGTCCACTCGGAACTTTCTTAATTCCAGGTCTACTCCAATATCTCCCACTCACTGGGTCGTGGAAAGCTCCTATTTTATATTTAGGGTCAACATATTTCTCGCCTTCGTGTTGATAATGTGCATAAGGTGTATTTATATTGATTTCTCCACTTCCTACTTTTGTTGAATTGTACATACTTGTTATCATCTGATTGCTGTCCGCTGGCATATATTTATCTAAATATCCCATAAAAGCACTGTCGATAACTCGTTGTGTTCTTCCATTTTCAAGCCCATATTTATCAATAATTTGTTTCTTTTGAATACCACTAAAAGCCGTTATATAATCTAGCTTCATATTAAGCTCCTGTTATAGCGAAATGCCACATATCTTCTGAACCATAATCTTTAATAGCAACATTGGTAATTTTTATTACTTCTCGATAATTTTCTAATAATTTTGTTATTGTAGTAAAATCTGCTACCTTGCCTTTTACTAGATAATCATCGTTTTGTAACGTCCACGTTTTCTGCTCTCTTTTAAAGTCATCTGGCTTTTGATATATTTCATTTCTACCATCATTTATTAGTATTCTTGCAGATAACCCATCATTTTTAGTTAGTTGGGTACCATTTATAGATATCCCATCATTAGAACTCCAAAATCCTTTTACAAAGCTTACCTTATATTGTGTTTTGTGTTCTTTATCAATATATTTATTTATTACACTTATATCTTTATCAAACATATCTTCCATACTAAACACCTCTATACAATAAGCCTGTGCATAATAAGTATCTTTTTAATTCTTCCTTAATTTTCTCTTTTTGGTTAGAAATTTCTATATCAATATTATCTATACCTAAAGTTTCAAATGTTCTTGAATAATCTCCAACACTTTCACTCTTTAGACATTTATTTGATAATATTGCATCTTTTTTATTCTCTAATTGCTCGATTTTAAATAATATATCAGCAACGGAGCAAGTTGCCATTTGTACTTCATCTTCGTAGCCTTTTATATCTCTATTAAAGATGTTTTTTTGTACTTCGTAACTTGCTCTTGCTATTATTTTATTAAAATCAATTTCGGGCATGTTGCCCTTATATGTGTTTTTATAAAAACTATAATCAGTATAATTTGTCATGCCCTTATATCCTTTCTATGCAAAGTCTACTAATAAATCATCGTCTAAGTCTTTTACACCATAGATAATGTCAAAAGAAACTTTGTCAGTTTTTGTTTTAGAATCGTAATCGAATACAACTCTAACAGCTAATCCGTTTGCAGAAGCAATAGCTGCTTTAGCTGCGCCTTGTGGTAATTCTAATTGTCTTGTTACTAGTGCTAGGCCGTTTCTATGGAAGCCTAAAGAGTGAGCTTTATTTATAAGCATTGCACTTACAGGTGTTTCTATTGCAAATGGTACTTTTTCAGTTACTTTTAATGTTCCTGCTCCATCTGCTAAAGTTGCATCTTCTGCTACTTCAAATAAATAGCCATTAACGATTAATTTGTCTCCTGCTTTAATAGTACCTGTTTTTGCAGAGCCATCAGATACAGTGAATTGAGTAGCTCCTTTTGTACATTTTACTTTATAAGCAGTAGCAGTTCCAGCTGTTGCCGATGTGTTTTCAGGTGTATTTTGGCTCATAAATGAGTTCATAGTGTAAACTTTTCCGATTTCAGCTTCTTTTAGAGCTTCACTATCTCCTTTGTAACATGCTTTAGCAAAGTTATCTAAAGTATTGTATTTATATAAAGTATCTACAGATAAAACTAGATTTCTATTGTTATCTCTTGGGGCTTTCTTTTTATCTAATGCTTTTGCAACATTAGCAATATCTCCTATAACTGGTGTTGCTGATACAGATACTTTAGAACCAGCTTTTTCAATTCCTACTGTTAACAAGTCAACATCTACAGCTTGAGCGATTGCACTTAATGCTGGCGTTATTACTTGCTCACTAAAGTCTTTTATGTCTAATGTCATTTCTTTTGATGTTACAGGAATTGTAACGTCTCTATATCTGTCTAGTTTAACAGGAACAGAACCTTCTGATAAGTTTTGCTCCTCTGTTTCTCCTATAAAGTTCTTAGCAACAAATTTGCTTGGTTTTCTTACTGTTATAGTATCGCCTACTTGTACGAACTCCTTTGAATAATCTCTATGAACTAAATTAGCCATAGTTAAATTTGATTCCAATACCATTAATGCTTCATTTGCAATTATTTGTGGTGTTAATATTTGATTTCCCATATTTCATTCCTCTTTCTTTTTAATTATTTTGTTTTCTCCATTGTTTGTATGTGTTGTAGTCCATTTGATTTGGGTCTCCACTTACTTTACTTTGTGGACCTGGAGTAGGTCCTGAAAATGTTGGTAAGGTTTTATCATTGTCAAATAAATAATCGTGACTTTCTTTGATAGAGTTTATTTGGTCCTCTAATCCTTCTACGATTTCAAATTTGTCATTATATTTAACCTTTTCCATATCTAGCATTTTACTTAAAATACTAGTATCTTTGGCTTTATACTTAGATAAAGCTTTGTCTAAAGCATTTTGTTTCTTGAAAATTTCAATTTCTTTAGAACCTTCTGTCTTGCCTCTTTCATACTCAGCATTCTTAATAGCTTCGACGTCTACTTTTTCAAGTTCAGCTATTTTGTTATTCTTTTCTGAAATAGTAGTGTCTTTAACATTTATTTGTTCTGTTAAGTCATCTACTCTTGCCTTTAAAGATGTAACATCTTTCCCTGCTTCTGCCATTATTTTTTCAATGGTATCTGTTTCAAGTCCTAAATCCTCTAAAAATTTTCTTTTCATATTATTCCTTTCTCCTACTACGAACTTTTACGTGTTTTTCATCACGGTGTAGTTATGCACTTGTTCACGACCTGCATATAGTCGATTTTGGATATAAATAATAGACCTTCATATTTGAAAGTCTACTAATTATCTTATTTATAGTTTATCGTCATTTCGGACAATGAATATTTTACAATTTCTTGAATAAACTATTGATTATTATCCTAATTTATAGTATAATTAAGTTAATAATATTATTAAAAGAAGTCAGTTGAGAACCTCTAGGTTCGCAGTTGACTTCTTTCTATTTTCTCTTAAATATCTTTAAAAACTCTTTATCTTTAAGCAAAATTATTCTATCTAGCCACAAAAAATGTTTTGAATTATAAATATTCTCTATTTGTCTAATAGCTTCATCTATGCTCATTTCTGATTTTGTTATATCTATGACAAAGTTATCAGCTTGTTTTTGTTTTCCTTTTAGGTTTCCTTGTATTACATATTTTCCATTGCCACTAATTTGTTTTAGATCATATCTTCTATTTTTTACTATGTAATCAGGTGTTTTTATGTTTTTAGGCTCATTCACTCTTGGTATTATTTTTATTTTTCCACCATATAGCTCTCCCAACATATTAGCTACTTCTTTTTCTCTTTCGGTTGGCTTTAATATTACATATTTATTATCTACATTATGCCTGGTTCCATCTTCATCAATATAATATTGCTGTTCTGTTAATTTATATTTTTGTTTACCTTTACTTAAAGTTTCTTCGGTTATATCTATATATTTGTTATCTTTATTTTTTATTTTTACATCTTTATATCCTTTTATATGTTCTCTTGTATAATCTCTCTTTAATTTGTTTTCTTCTGTAAATGTATTTAATTTATCTTGCCATTCTTTAGTTTTTATACTTGACTTTTTATAGCCTTCTTCGTCTTGTGCTTTGTTTGCAATCACTTGTTTTCTTTTCCACTTACGGATGCCGTTTTCCAAATATCTTTGTTTCTGTGATTTTTCATATTCTTCCTTGTTTTCATCGTAAGTAAATCCTAAATCTTCTTTTTTAGTTGAACCATACCACACTGTAAATAAATGTTTGCAGTTGATACCTACTATACCTTGAACATCTCCATAATTACAATGTTTCATGAAATCAGGAAGTTTCTTTTCTTCTTCTGTGGCCTTTCCATCATAATCCCAGCAGAAGAATTGAAGTTCTTGCCACCATGCATGATTTGTATAATCTTCTCCTCCATCTCCAGTTCTAGCTCCAAAGTGATTAGTAACTCTTACAATGTGATTGCCACTTTCCTTTATTACTTCTTCATTTACTTTACCAGCCAAACCTCTCGTTGCAACTAACAAATCTCTTCTTACTGTTCCTACAACGTCATAATTCTTTATATTGCCATTTTTATTTTGATAGGTAAGTATAGATATTCCTTTATCTCCTAGCTTGTCTAAACTCTCTAATATTGCTTCTTGGTAACTACATACCCCAGCATTTGTTTTTATGTATGTCTCTGTTATTATGTCCGTATACGTTTTTCTTACTTGTTCTTGTATAGTTTTGTTTAGATTTAAGAATGATTTTTCTATTTCATCATAACTATATTGTATTATGTTTTGTATATTTGTACTATTTATTATTGTTTCTGGATTCAATAAAGCATTCTTTTGAGTTGCAATATTTAATTGGTCAACTGGTATCGAATTTACACCAATGTCTTGCATAGCTTTTAACAATTCTTGTTTTGTTTTACCTGTATATTCTTCCAATAGCTTTAATGTTTCATTGTTCAATCCTCCAAGTTCTTTTAACTTTTCAAAATACCAATAGTCTGAATTTATAAATTCTTCATTTAAATTAAAATGCTTTGCAATTTTTTCTATTAGTTCTAATTCCATTTTAGAATATATATTTAAAATAGGCTTAATTGCTTTCTGTATCTTTTCTTCTATCATTTTCTATTTCCTTTTTATTTTCAGTAAATATTGTATATTCATATGATTTTTTATGAAATAAAGGATCTATATCTATTCTACTTCCATCAACTGAACAAATACATTTTCCATTTAAAGTT
>OGNF01001681.1_pt1 | contig 19226 bp, 19 predicted proteins | sample 1573321 | NCBI WGS metagenome assembly OGNF01 (sample SAMEA2581911, study PRJEB24529) | metagenome | biome: Human gut stool | place: China | collected 2011
CGTTTACATTCACAGTGTTGTCGTTGTTGACATCAAAGCCGGCAGCAAATACAGAAGTGCTGTAACAGATGACCGACAATATTGCTGTTGCTGTAATCAGCAATTTCTTGAATAGCTTATTCATTTTCCGTTCCTTCCTCATTTGGTTTAATTACTTTGAACAAAATAATAGCTACAACCATTGAAATAGCAACTATATCAAAAAGACCAATCACACAAGAAATACTTTCATATGATGAATCAATTTCATTTTCTAATATTTCTTTTGCGAAGCGCTCAAGTTGTTTAGATGATATTTTTTCCAAATCTAAAACCTGTCCAGAATTTGAAATACTCATATCTCCATCGCCAACGACTATAACTGTATATGTTGAAATTTGTTGAGGAGTCACAAGGCAAGAATATTCATAACAAGTACAATCGTATGTATTATCTTCAATATACTTAACATTACAGTCATAATAATATTCCTTTATATTTATACAGTCATTAACTGTAAAAGAATATGATTCGCTTGTGACTCGCAAACTATCCGTATCAACAGATTTGACAGCTCTCGTACACTCTGCTTTCTTTTGCGATTTTTCTAATTGCATATTATTTTTAGCTTTGGCATAATACTCGGCATAATTTGTTTCAAGTTTTCTTGCTACTAATGGATCAACCATAAAAGCACCAACTAAAACGCCTAAATTAGCAATGAGTAATAATACTTCCAAAATAACGCAACACACTTTTACTGCTTTTTTTAACATAATTATCATCTCCTATACGGTTATTTAAAATCTTAATCTTATAACTTACAAGAAGAATTTGTCCCACTCTGAGTTTACATTCACAAATTGGTCGTTATTGATATCAGAACCTAATTTTGTTCTTGAATTTTCTTGTAGCAGTATAGCGTTGCTTTGCAATCCGCTAAACTATCGTGTGCTGTTTCACTGCCCCAATCGTAGCAGTAATATTCGGCACACTTAGTTAGCGTCTGCCACTTATTGCAACCATAATACTCACTCCATTCACCGTATATGTCTGCGAACATTTTCATAACATCAAAAGTTGTGGCTTTAGTATTCTCAATGCCACAGGCAGACAAGAACATCAAATCAAAACCTACATTGTAACCAATTATGACTTTTGCCGACTTTATAATATTGTTTAATTCGTGATAAACATCGGAAACTGTCGGTGCGTTCACTACCATTTCAGCAGTTATATGATTGATTGCCATAGCTTCGATCCAGCTCTTTGTTCTTTCAGGCTTTATATAACTGTTAAATAGTGTCTTGCCCACACAATTAATAATAGACACTTGTAACAGCTCATCTGTTACAGAATCGAGTCCAGTCGTTTCAGTGTCAACTATTATAATTTCATTTTCTTTTAATGTACTCATAATATTCCTTACTGATACACTTTGTCCGATTTCTTGTCTTTTCTTATACTCAGCCTTTAACTCTCTGCGTTTTGCCTGAGCTGCACGCTTTTCCTTTTCCTCAGTACGGTAATTTGTAAGCTCTTTTTCAGTCATAGGTCTGACTTCCTCGTCCCATAAGTAAAGCTCCTTAGATGGACAATAGGCATTAATCCATAAATATTTACCGCATTTATCATTAATTTTTACAAAATGTTTTAACTTCCATTGTCTTTCAGTAAGTAACTTTTTATCCTGTTTGACTTGTATTTTGGTTCGTACACTTGTTATGTAATTGTTCCAAATATTCATTTTCTGTTTCTCTTTCTTTTCTCTAACTTAATCGTCAAAAAATATTATAATTGCGGTTATGAACCATAAACCTGCATAAATCAGTGTAGGTGACAACACATACCACCAGCTCCAATTAATTACATTAAGCAGCTTTAATTCAATAAATATAATTTGCTCTAATACTGCAATAAGTGTTATACAGCCGGTTTTTGGAGATGAATTATCGTTCATTTTTTCACTTCCGATCGTTTATTATTTGTATTAATTTGGGGTTTGAAGGTCATAGCAGAGCAAGGTATTGAAGTCAACAGAAAAGTATCTTGCAAGCATTAGTATAGTTACATATGTCATTGTAGTAGTTCCCATTTCGTAGTTAGTATAGGTACTTCTATCGACTCCCAAATAGTCTGCAACTACTTTCTGAGAAACACCTTTTTGATTTCGCAACTGTTTTAGTCTTTGTCCTATTTGCCCGTAAATAAAGCGTGATTTATGTCTATATCCCATAAGTAATATCTCTCCTATTGGTTATTTGAAATCTTAATTTTATAGCCTGTAAGAAAATTTATCCCACTCTAATAGCCGAAGATGTTATATATTTATTTTTTGTGTTTGTTCTTAGTATTGTTTATTCCATATCAATCGAAAAATCCGTTGTAATTGAACCTTCGGGAATATAAATTTTATACTTTTCTCCTGCTGTTGAAATTCTCAGTGACAAATTAGGTGTTAAAGTAAGCCAATTTTCGGTTGATTTTTCGTCAGCAGTTTTTACGATAGTATCAATGTGCGGAGTACCTTTAGTATAGATTATTTCGCAATCATCAACATTAATCTTGTTGACTTTGTAACTATCGCTATCAGTTTTATAGTAGTAATAATAGTATTGTTTGGCATTAATTTCGCCACACCCGATAAAGAATCCGCCTTCGGTATCACGATTGTCTTTAATATTAACAATGTTTTGACTGCTTTTAACTTCGTCTGAAAGTTTAATTTCATTTGTGTACTTAACAGATAAGATAATTGTTGATATACATACTATAATCAATAAAAATGATATTAATGATGTTAAGGTAATTGCAAGTTTAGCAAAACTACGGTTCGGATTTATAAATGATTTTGCAAATAAATATGCGAATAAAGACGCAGTTGCAAGTATAAAAGTAATTATAAATAACATTTCTGTCACTCCTTATTAAATATAAAAAAACTCCAAAAAGTATTGATTGTCATATTTGAAATCTTAATTTTATAGCCTGTAAGAAAAATTTATCCCACTCCGAATATCCGAAAATGTTATAGACATTATTCTTTTCTTGATGTTCTTCTGTGGGATAACCATTCCACAGTACAAACGCAAGCCTAATGGCTCTAACAGAACCACTTGTTTGCCAAGGCTGATTAAAATTTTCAGGGCAGATACAATTTGATTCAAAATCAAACATTTGACTTGCTTGAGCTTCGTCATAACAAGCAAGTGCAAGCAGATACATCACAGATATTGTATCAGCTTTTACTCGCTTGCATTTCTTAATCAGCTTGTGAAATAACTCTTCGTGCCTTTTGCTGTCAAAAATAATTTCCATTTTTCTCTCCCTCCTAATCCTCATTATTTAAAACTCGTTCTCCTCTGACACACAGCCTGTGAGTGTTTACACCTATCGGTGTACAGGTAACAAGAGTACATTGGTCCTTATCAAGCTCGCAGTTGTAATACACATCTTCAGGAAGTATTATCTCAATCGTTGTCACCTTGTAAACAAGCTTTTCATCAAGCGTATGCAGAGTAAATGTATCACCGACCGAGAGCTTATCAAGATCTGTAAACAACTTGTTAGTCGTAAGTCCCGAATGACCTGTAAGTACACAATGTGTTCCCTTGCCCCCTATCGGCAGAGAAGTTTTTTCGAGGTGTCCTATTGCTACCGACAGGGTTTTCTCACTCGTATCGTTATATATTGGCAGATACACATTGATTTTCGGTATTTCTATGTATGATATTATTTCGCCCAAATTAAGAGCGTTATAGTAATTGCTGTCACCGGTTTGATTATACTTTTCAGCATTTTGCTCAATATTGTTTTTTTCGTCATCTGTAAGCTCAGATACAGCTTTGTTGTAGCTGTCAATCTCATTGTTCGACTTCTGACGGTTTACAAAACTTGATACAGTCGGGAAAAGCAAAAGAGATATACCGATTACAATTACCAATATCCATAGAAATTTTTTGTACTTTTTTAGTTTTGACTTCAAATATTCATCACCTCACTGAAATAAGAATAACATAAAAAAAGTAAGCGTGTAAAAAAGTCAGGTTTTGATTTATAGCTTTACATCAACAGCGTTTTTTCATATACAGTAGCGTTACTGATGTAAGGCTACTTTTAGTTTCATTTCTTCTTTTTTAATGACTTTACCTTTTGTATTAATCTATAACAGCAGCCTGTTATAAACGGTCCAAGCATTTTTTTGCATACACCGAACATAAACAAATACATAAAGCCGAGTATAAAATAATATCCGTTAGAATTATCAACAGATGTATCAGCAAAAAACCAATTAAAAAATTTCTCTATCTCAGTGCTAAAAAGCAAACAGGATACTCCCATAAGAATTGCAGTAACAAATACATTGATTAGAGTGTTTATGAGTATAGTTTTTTTATTTTCTTTTGTTACACACATTACCGTAAAATTTAAAGTTATTGTCAAAACATTAATTACAGTGAAAATTTCTAAATAAATCAGCATTTATTTTTTAAAACTCCTTCAAAAGAATAAAAGCAGCTTTGAATTTGGAATGATAAACCAAAAAGCAAAGCTGCTCTTTATATATTTTTTGATAAACAGAAATGTAAGATAAAAAGTAAAAGTTGATTACTCAGACTTTTTTCTTGAAGTAATGATAAACATTGCACCGCCTGCAAGAGCAATCAGAGTGCCGAGCAGCCAGAGAGCTGACTGAACCGCACCGGTCTTAGGCATATCCGGAACAAGGCTGTTTACGATTTCCACATTATTGCTTGCAATATGAGATGTTTTGTTTACCTTGATTTCAATAGGCTCTGCGTGGAGAGCGTAGCCTGCCGGAGCTTGTGTTTCAACAAGCCAATAGGTTGTTTCACCGTTTTCAACGCCGCCCTGAGCTTTCTCTTCATCATTGGTTGAGAAAGAGCCGTAAGCAAGTCCGGTAAAGGTTACAACACCGTTTTCGTCCGACTGCTGAGTAGCCATCGGAGAAATTCCGTTAGCATTGTCATCTTTATTCTTATACAAAGCAAAGGTAGCACCCTGTAAGCCTTTACGACTCTCATCTACTTTATAGAACGAATAACCGCCTGTATGAACAGTAGGTGTTTCAGATGTGATTTCATATGTACTTTCTGTACCAATGTTATTTGTATAGGTAAGCTTTGATGTGTTCGGAATATCAACCGCAAGCTCTGCCTCTGAGGTAAGCTCTGTATTGAAATATAACTCTACTTCGGAGTAGCTTGTGAGTTTTTTAGTATCAATCGCAAATGATACATTCAAACCGTCCTCAGATACAGTATAGTCTGTACCCTCTGTAAGCTTAGTCTTGTTATCAAGATAAAGCTCTGCACCTGTATATTTAAGACCCTTGCTCATTGTATCGGTGATTGTATATGTAGTCATATCGCCGATTTCATAAGGAATCGAAGTATTAATTTCCCAATATACCGTATCGCCGATATTTGCGGTGTTATCAATACCCTTTGTACCCTTTTCACCGTCAAGTATATATTTGTGGATTAAAGGATAATCATTCTCCACTTTTACTGTGCTGTCAGCAACTACTGAATCATCACGGACCATATTGCCTGCTGCGTCAATATAGAAATCATAATATTTAGTGCTGTCAACAATGTATTTTTCGTCCGGAGCTTCTGTTTCAACGAAACGGTAATAGCATTGAGAAGGAAGATTGTCGATAGTAGCAGTACCGTTTGAGCCTGTAACTATATCAGGCATAAATGTCTGATAGTTTGTATTGTCAGTTGAATATTGAAGGTCAAACTTAGCACCCTCAATAGTCTTGTTATCAACTGAGTCAACCTTCTGAAGAATCGCAGAACCGTATGATGTTTGATTCTTAGGATAACTATATACATCATACAGCCATTTTGTGCCGTCACTATTTGTGAGAGGCAAAGTGAGAACAAACGGTGCAATCTTCTTAACTACCTGTGAAGGCGACTTTGTTTCCTGCACATAGTAGATACCAAGAGGCAGGTTTTCAAGCTTTGCAACGCCTGTTGTGTCTGTTGTAGCTGTATATACCTCAGTAGATGTCTGTACAGCCTTTGCAGCTTCTTCGAGGGACGGAATTGAGAGCTTACCGTTGTCAATGCAATCTTTAAGCTCCGCTACTTTGGTTACTGTAAAGGTAACATCAGCAAGCGGTGTAGCACCTTCTGGAATTTTGTCTGTCTGCTCTCCCTTTGAGCCTTCAGTAGCTTTAGATACATCGGGCATTTCATATTTGTAGAGAGTAAGAGAGGCTGTTTTTGAATAATCAATGAGGTATGGAGATGTCTGCTGTTTTTGACTCTGAGTGCTTGATACCGCACTTACAGAAGGAATAGCTGCGGCAGTTACACTTGCAAGAATAGCTGCTGACATAATCGCAGCTAAAATACGCTTTGTTTTAGCTTTCATCATCTGTTTTATTCACCCTTTCGTTTTCGTTGGTTTTTTCTTTTTTGCTTTTTCTCTTTTTCACTATATGAGAAATGATAAGAAAAGCAGAAAAAGCAACTGTAATTATAATCGCAATAATATAAATAATATCTATATGAGGCATTTGTATATTTACCTTCTGAGTGATTTCTTCGTCATAGGTAGCCTCATCAGATAACTCCACTCGCTCACCTGTAACAACAAGTCTGTGCGTGTTTACGGCATACGGAGTACAGGTTACAAGGCTTACTATTTCCTTGCCTTCCTGTATGCCAAACAATGAAGTATCTTCGGGTTCGATTACATTAATTTCATATACCTTGTACGCATATGTTTCGTCAAGTATTTTTATGTAAAATATATCGCCTTCTTTAAGCTCTGTGAGCCTGTCAAAAAATACTTGAGTAAGATATGCGGTGTGTGCTGAGATAATGGAGTGAGTGCTTTTGCCCCCTATGGGAAATGAGGAGTTTGGTAAATGTGCAGCACCCTTTGAAAGTACGCTTTCGTTATCTCCGTGGTAAATCGGTAAATCAACATCAATGCTCGGTATTACTATACTTCCCATCAAGCCGTCACCGAAATTTAATATATTATCATATTCACTATCTGTATTAAGGGAGTCGAAGGTCTGAGAATTAATTAAATTTTTATTATACTCATATGCTTTCTCCAAATAGTTTTGCTTTTGCTCGTCAGTAAGAACCTTAACATTGTTGTCATAGTTTGTGAGCTGACTATGACTGCTTACTGTATTGATGTAATTTGCTACGGTAGGATAGAAAAATGTAGCTATCGCAGTTACGAGCAAAACTATTCCTAAGACAAGCGAAAACTTTGACTTTGGTTGTTTATCAAAGCCTTTATCTGCAACCTTATTTACAGTATTTTCTTTGCTATTCTCAGGCACTTCTAAGCCCCCCCTTTTTATATAAATTAAATTTTCAAATAGTTTTATGAACCCATTATTATTTTGCAGTCTTTCTCTTTTTAAAAGCTCTGACAGCGAATACTGCGATTGCCGAAAGGAGAAGAACAGAGCCTGCAACATAAATGATTGTTCTGCCTGTACCACCTGTGTTAGGAAGGATTACCTTGTAGTCCTCTACGGCAAATGTTGCTGTACCGTCAGCAGGGCAGTTTGTTACATATGTACCGTTTGTAAGAACTGTGCCGTACTCGGCATTTACTTCAACCTTAATGATTTGACCGTTGAGGTTGTAGCCGGACGGAGCTTTTGTTTCAACGAAGTAATATGTACCGCTTGCAAATCTCATTACTTCGCCTTTAGCGTTCTTATATACTACTTTACCTTTGCTGTCAGACACACCAACTGCAATAGAGTTTGTATTAGTCTTAGCGTCTGCTTCACTTGTATAGCCTGTAAACTCTGCATTGGAAAGTGCCTTGCCTGCCTCATCAGTCTTTGTAGATGTAATTGCATATGTGTAAACATATACTGTATTACCCTCAATCTTCAGTGTGTTAGATGAGTTACCGTACTGAAGGTTAGTTGTATTAGGGTTGCCCTGTGTGCCGATTACAGCGTATTTGTTAAGTGTTGCGTTAAATGTAACTACTACATTAGCAGCAGAATAGAAGCTTGCATTTTTGAGATAACTTTTGCTCAAAGCTACATTGAAGAGTGTTTCCTTACCCTCTTCTTTTGATGTAACATTTACATCGTAGTCAGTACCCTTTGTGAGAGTAGCAAGTGTATCGCCGTTAGCATTTACTGTTTTAACGCTGAATGAATTTGTATCAAGAGTAAGACCTTTGCTCATAGTATCATTTACGACATACTTAGTGAGCTGAACGCTTGCTGAACCTGCAACGCCCGAAGTAATCGAGTATGTAACTGTATCGCCAAGGGATACATCAGAATAGTTTACATTCTGCTTTGTTGAGTTTTCAATCTTCTTTGTAATTGACGGTGTTTCGTCCTTAACCTTTGTTGCGAGGTTAATTGAACCACTGTAAATCCAACTCGCAGTTGCCTCGTTGTAATAAGGAAGTGCGATAACGCTATTTCTTACCTGAGTAGTACCTGCTGGGTACTTTGTAACTCTCACATAATATACGCCCTGTGCAAGACCTGTAAGTTTCTTGCTTGTTGTGGCAGCACTTGATACGAATGTATCTACTGCATTAGGAGTAAGTGCTGAAAGGCTTACTGCGTCAAGCTTTGTGAGTAATGCTGCATTGTTGCCTTTGTTAAGTGCTTCGTCAATGCCGTATGCGGCATTTGTTGATGTGTACTTAGTTGCACTTGCGTTAGAGCCAAGAGTTGCTACCTTATAAACTGAGAAAGTGTAGCCTGCCTTATTGCAGTTAAGTGTGAGAGATACTTTCTTTGAAGTATCAATGAGTTTGTTCTCGTTTGTTGCTGCACTTGCTGGCAGAACGCACACCAAAAGTGTGAGTACAGCAATAAAAGCTGCGAAGATTTTTCTTGCATTTTTCATTTTGCATTGTCCTTTCTAAAATAATAATATTTGTTATACAAAAAAAGCAGCCTTAAAAATTCCCGTTTTTAAAAGGCTGCTTTCTGTATATTAGCTGTTAATTTTTAATCTCTTTGTGTTGTTATAACTTTTAATCTCTTTTTGTTTTGCGTAAATAGAAAACATATACCGCACCGGCAATTACCGTTGCACCGAGTAACGGCATAGCAAGAACCCACATACCTGTACCGCCTGTGTTCATAAGAATAATTTTATTATTCTGAACCGAAACAGAAACATTTGTGAGATTCTCATTTGAAGTGTCAATAGTGAACTCAATTTTCTTACCATACGGAGCATAGCCCGAAAGCGGTTTGGTTTCAATGAAGTAATACTTTCCGCTTTCCATTTTTTCTACCTTGATTTTTCCGTCCGCATTTGTTGTCAAGGCAGTAACTTCTGTATCAGCACCGTTATAGCCTTTTTCCATATAGTAATCTCCCGACTTATTTACATATACGGTAAGGAGCTTATCGTTGCTGTCATATAGCTCAAAGCCGACACCTTCCTGAGTGTTTCCTTCGTAATCGGTCTTAGTAAGAGTTACCGAACCTTTCTTAATCTCATTGATTGCAGTAACCTCTACTGAGGTTGCATTTTCCGTAATTCTGAAATAGATAGGCTCATCACTAAAGACATATCCGTCTAATCCCTTTGTTTCGACAAAATAATAGTTGCCGTAAGGTAAATTACATACATACAGCTCACCGCTATCGTCAGTTTTAAGTTTTGTTGGATTTACGGTTAATTGATATGATGACCTCTTAGCATAGCTGTAATCTCCGTCACCGCCGTTATATCCATATAACTGAACAAGTGAATTATCCTCGGAGGAATACAAGGCAAATTCTACGCCTGCGAGCGTATTGTCTTTATCGTCCTTCTTAGTAAGGACAACATTACCGTCAACGAGTATATTGCTTATTTCAACTACCTTAACGGAAGTAAGGCTGTCACCAAGTGTTACTGTTACATCTCTTGGAGTTTCATATCGGTTAGGGATTAAATAAGAACCGGTGGAGTCCTTAAATCCTAATTCCTTAACTGTATATGAAATTAAGCTGTTATCCGAGTTGTAAATCGGAAGGTCCGTCCACGCCTCGGTAAAGCCTTTACTATCTGTGACCTTCACACCATAGTCATTGCCGTTGCTGTCAAAGAGTTCAAAGTAAATGTCCTGAACTACATCGTCCTGAGAAAATTTTGAAACCTTGATTGAAGATTTTTTGAGAGTGTTTTTAAAATCAACTGTAACAGTCTTGCTCTTTTCAAGAGTAACTGTCTGTGGTTCAGGTGTGTTATATCTTTCCGGTACAGTGTATGTACCGTCAGAATTTTTAAAGCCAAGTTCTGTTACGGTGTATTCGATAAGGTTATCACTACTGTCATATACATTGAGGTTTTCAAGTGAATTATAACCGTTGCTGTCTGTGCAGATAGTTTCGTTTACTTTGCCGTCTGAGCTTTTGATATTGAAGTAAAAGTCTTTAACTATGTTATCCTCAGATAGTTTCTGAACGGCAAGACTGCCATATTCAAGAGTATTTTTAACTGTAACTGTCTGACGGTAATATGTAGTCATATATTCAGACTTGTCATAGCTCAAAACAAATGATGTGGGTGCAATTTTTTTGTATCGCTTAGGGAGTGAGTATGTACCGTCTGCATTTTTTATGCCAAGCTCAGTAACGGTGTAGATAATCTTGTTGTGATTTGCGTCATATACCTGTAAATCGCCAAAATTAATACGACCTCTTGAAGATGTAGCTTTATCTTCATATGTGTTGCCTTGATTATCGGTTAATCTAAAATAGATACCGCTGATAACCTTATCATCAGACTCTTTCTTAAGTCTAAGTATGATTGGCTGAAGTTTGTTATAGAAACTGTACTCAATAGGGTTGTTACTGTCAGAGCCTACAAGCGTTTTTGTAACAGGCTGGTTTTTTACATAGTAGATTGGTAAACCGTAGCCTGTGTTGGTTTTGATACCTAACTCCGTAACAGTGTAATTAATCGGTACTGAGTTATTATAAATCTGCAAACCCGAAATTGTATATGTGCCTGTATCCTCTGAAGTGCATACAATCTTTTCCCAAGTGCTGTCGGCGTCATTGGTAATCTTGAAGTAGAAATCCTTTTTGCCGTCCTCAGATGTTTTCTTTATTGTGAGAGAACCTGTTTCTACATTCTCAAGTACCTCTACAACAACAGCCGAATCAACAGTGGGATTGGCTGCTGTCACTTGCACCGTATATACAGTCGGGTCAAGGTCGTAGCCAATCGGATTTATAATTTCCTTTACATAGTATGTGCCAAACTCAACACCTTTTGTAAACACACCGTAACCGTTACTGTCTGTAACGGTTCTCTGCAAAATAGTTTTGCAGCTGCTGTCTGAATACAAGCCGTAGGTTGCACCGCCTACCTCTACAAGTCCTGTAACTGTCTGTGCCTGCTTATGCAGCTTGACATAACCGACATCAGGTGTTTCGGATACCTCAACCTCATTATCCAAAAGCACATCGCCTGTTGCTTCATTGAGCTTGATTTGACGAATGAAGATTTGAGGATTCACTTTAAATCCGTCAGGGGCTTTGGTTTCTTGAATTGAAAGAGTGCCGAGTGGGAGTGTTGGATCTCCAGAAGAGCGAAGATAAAATGGCTCACCGTAATCATTATTTGGAGAACGGTATTTTTCCGCAAGTCGAGTTAGACCATCACTATCGGTCATCAGCACCCATTTTCGTTCAGGCTCAAGTCCTGCAAGCTCATCTGCCGAGTCGTAATAGCCCTTGTAGAATTTAAGGGTAAATTCAGCACCGCCCATATCAACCGTTTGTCCTGTAACTGCATTCTTTTTCTGAATTTGAATACCGATAGGGTCATTTTTAGGTGTGTTTGAGATAGTTGCACCTAATAGAGCGTAACCACCTGATGTTCCCTCTAAGAGTTCAAGCTGAACAGGGCGTTTATATCTTTCAAAACCTTTACCTGCTTTCATTTCGACAGCATACAAAGTGTTACTGTATGTGATCTTGTAAAGGTCAGAGTTTGAATTGGTATCCCAATTAACTCCGTCACTTGATATAGCTTTGGTATTGCCGTTGCTGTCCATTAGGAAGTATCTGAGTATTTTATCTGTCTTTGCGTTATTTGCAATATACTCATAGGCACTTCTTTCGTTAGGAAATACTGCAATCTCAGTGCCGTCCAAGTCGTAGCAATCGTTATTCTCAGTGAGGGAAGGCTCACTGCTTACTTTTTTTAGGTTGAGCTTAACAATTTCCTTATCGGTCACATTAAGAATATCAAGTGTTTTCTCCTGCTTGCAATCCTCTGCCGTAATGGTAATCGGATATTCTGTTGTACTGTCAAGAGCAAAATACTTGCCTGAATTAGGAGCTTTGGTTTCCTTGAGGTAATATTCTCCTGCGTCAAGCTCAAAGTAGCTTTTACCTATCCAATCCTGATTGGAGTAGGAATATTTGATTTTTGAAATATTACCGTTTCTGTTAAGCTGTGCAACTGCGACAACCGAGTTGTCGGCTTTTTTATACAGAGTATATTCTGCACCGCTGAAATTAAGATAATCCTTGTCCTGAGTGCTTTCTGTCAGGTCTTTAATACTATCGTTAGTGCCTGACTTTTGCAACGACAATTTAGCCTTTTTCGGAATTTCAACTATGAGGTGCTGATATGTTCCGTCTTTTGGATTTTTGGGCTTTGGGTGAGCAATATAGATATTTGTTGTACTTGCGTAATCTGAAATTTTGCTGTAATTACCGCTGTGCTTTGAAACACGCTGGCACACATCAACAATCATATTTACCATTTCAGAGATGTCACTATATCCGCTCCAAGTTTTCCAAGCTGTACTTTTATCATTAAGCATTGTGTGATAAAGCTGAGATAGTGCGAAATGACTTAGGATATAGTATGCGTCATCATTACTTATTTTAGCAGCAGAGAAGAATGAGCTGTATTTGTAATCGGCTTTCGGACCTATGAATTTGTCATACATATACTGCTTCATAGTCTTATTTTCAACTACAATTTCTTTACTGTCAAAGAAATGTTTTGCATACAGCAACTCTTCACCAACAATGAGTGCTTTTTCGGAAGCATTGCTCGAATTTGGATCAAGCTTGATAACTTCCTTACCTGTATCTCCATAGAAGTCTGTAAATTCAACAGTTTGACCGCCGGTCGTCTGAGCATACGACTGTGGGTCTATGCAATAGCCTATTTCACCGTTGAATTTAAACTTGTATGCGTCCAAACGACCGCCACTGCCATTGTTGACAAGAACGATAGGCTTTTTTGATGATTCAATAAGCACCTTGCCGCCAATTTCGTCAAGTCCTGTATATGAATACGCACTTGCAGTAATATTTACGGCAGGGAACATTGCAAATACAGTAACAAGCGAAATGATTACGGCTGTAAGCTTTTTAAAAATTTTCATTATTAAGATTTACTCTCCTTTCAATGAGATAGTATATTTTCATTTCTGTTGGTGGACTTCTTTTTTTATTTTTCATATAGTTTTATCCCCTTTCGGTTTTTGTGGTAAAACAAAAAAGCAGCTAAGATTTTTAATAACAAAATACTTAACTGCTTTTCGCTTTAGTTATTCAATTTTTATTCCTTAGAAATGGATTGGTATTAGTACCAACCAGCTTCTCTTACAAGCGATGTTTTTGTTTCATAGTGACCTACTTCAGGCTCATTGACTGTTTCATAACCAACAATCGTAGTTACTGTTTCGCAATGATAACTGCCGTTTTCTCCATTTTTCATATGTTCAAAAATGTGATCAAGGTTATTTGTAATGTCAGCTCCACAAGTATTGCAAATGGACGCCTCGTGTTCCTCATAGATTGGTCGTTGCCAAGTGCAAGCTTCCTCATCAACCACCCAAACTTTTTCGGTTTTGTATTCAGCCTCGTGCCAAGTCTTACCCTCGTGTGGGTCTTTTGTTGCAGGCTGTGTAGCCGGTGCCGGTGCAGGCTTACTTGAAGATGATGAGCCGGAGCCGCTTGACGGCTTGCTCTGACTTGAGCTGCTTGATGAACCGCCTGACGGTTTACTCTGACTTGATGAACTGCTTGAGCCTGAATTGCTTGCAGGCTTGTTTGTGCTGCCTGATGAGCCGTTGCTCTTGCTTGTCTGACCGTTGCCGCCATTATTATTATTGTTGTTAGTCTGATTGCTGTTGCCGTTGCTGTTATTGTTGCTCTGACCGCCGTTGTTCTGCTTGTTGTCGGTCTTTGCCACATTATGTGCATTAACTTCGTTGCCACATTATGTGCATTAACTTCGTTGCTTTTTCCGACTTCTCCGCAGGCTGTGTCTGCTTAACCTCAACAACCTTAGTTTCTTCTTCAATATGTGTATTGCCCTGACTGTCCGTCACAACCTGAGTTACGGTTTGCACAGATGTAGCAATGACTTCATCTGCAGTTGACACCTTATTGTCAGCCGTTTTACCACAGCCTGCAACTAAAATTGCAATTATTACACCAATTACAAAAATCACGCTTGTAGCTATTACAACGATTCCTCTTTTTTTAGTCATAACAATACCTCCTGACTATACAATGTATTGATGAATTATTTGCCGATTTTTTTCTTGTATGTAAAGATTAAGGCAACAATGCCGCCTATGATTGCAACGCCAACAAAACTTAGAATTATTACTTGTGGAGTACTCATACCACTTGTAATTTCAGCCGAATCAGATGTAGCTACCTCAGCAACAGCTGCATCTTTTTTTACTTGTGTATTGCTTTCGCTATTATCTACATATGGCTTTGCTTCTACATAGTTATAGCTTTCTTCCTGAGTAGTGGCTTGTGTTTCTTCCTGTACTGTTGTATCTTCCTTATGCTGTAATTCGTAATCGGTGTGATAACGGTCATATGTTTTTTCAATATTGCCGTTTTTGTCGGTACAAACAAACATATCCTTGTCAGCATTATATGTCCAATCATATTTACTGCCGTCTTTATGCTCCTCGTAAATATTTCCGTTTTCATCTACATCTATTTTTATATCCTCAAAAACATCTTTTAGATGTGCAGAAAACTCTTGATAAGCATCTGATACACTTATGTCACTGTTGAGAGGTTCATAATCCTCTAAGAAACTTGTTAATTCATACCTGCCCATAGATACAGTAAATGCATCTTTCTCGTCAAGTATTGTATCTTCATCAATTCGTGATACAGATAAGTACATATCCCACATTTTATCATTGAATTCTTCCTTTGTAATGTAAACTACCTTATCATATTCAGATACAGCAGATACGCTTACAACAGATACCACAAGCATAGCTGTAATCATTAAAGCAACTATCAATTTTTTTATAATCCTCATATTTTACCTCTCCTTTGTTGATTTTTATATCTCTTTATATTTATTATATATCACAATGATATTATTGTCAAGTATAAGCTTTGCAAAAGCCTTAATTTTTATAAGTGAAAATAAAAAGAGAAATAAAATCACATATATACAAAATAATTGTATAATTTACTTTTTTGTTTGTCAATAGTTGCTTTTATTATTGCGGTTTATTTGCCTAAATTGCCAAAGTGAAGTTCGGATTTTTGAGGGTATATATCCTCTTAAAAGCCACATAAAACCGCTTATTTGGCTTTTTGTTGTGAAAAGGGTATATTTACCCTAACTTCACTTTGTCATTTAAGCTAATTAAATGACATACCATTAACATAAAGCTGAGTTTTATGATAAAACTTTCCGTCAGCTCCTCTGAAGCCGAGATAACGATTTGAACCTGATACAATATAGTGATAAAAGCTATTAACCTTACTGCCTGACGGAAGAGTATAATCATATTTTAAGTTTTGAATATAATAACCGGATTTTGCGTAACCTTTATTGCGGTCTTTAACTTCGCCAGTGCTTAAATCAAAATGTATCGTATGGTCATTGGTAAATGGCATTAGCTCAGTTGGGGAGCTTCATTACCAAAATCAATATATCCGTATGTAGTACCGTTATATACAGTTGTTCCGGATCCGGCACAATACCAAAATGAATTGTTGCTCGGATACACGGTAAATTGATTACAGATTTGATACCACCGAAAAGTTTGTGTAAAAGTGAATAATAAGCTTCCTTTCAAGCAATAATGGAAATAGAAAAATCAAAGCTTGAAAGGAAGTTTTTTTAATGGCAAAAGCACCGGCAGAAATGATGAGAGAATTTGTAAGAAGTCAGAATTTCACATCAACAGATGAAGTGATAACAGCGATGAAAGATATGTTCAAGGACATTCTTCAGGAGGTTATGGAATGTGAACTTGCCGATGAACTCGGCTATGAGAAAAGCGAAAGAACGTCGAATGATGAATGTGGCAAAAAGTCGAAAAATTACAGAAACGGCTACTCGAAAAAGACGGTAAAAACGCAGATGGGAGAGCTTGAAATCAAAGTTCCGAGGGACAGAAACGGCGAATATGAACCTAAAATAATCAGCAAATACAACCGCAATGCTGACGGTATGGAAGAGAAAATTCTCTCACTCTAAGCCTGCGGAATGAGTCAGCGTGATATTGCAGAGCAAATCAAAAATCTTTATGATGTTGGAATCTCGCCTGAGCTTGTCAGCAAAATCAGCGAGAAGATTATGCCCGATGTGACTGCATGGCAAAACCGACCTCTTGAAGCTGTATATCCGTTTGTGTTTATGGATGCAATTCATTACAAGGTCAAGGAAAATCATCAGTATATCACGAAGGCTGCGTATGTAGTTTTGGGAATCAATCTCGACGGTCAGAAAGATATTCTCGGCATATGGATTGGCGAAAATGAGAGCAATAAATTTTGGTTGAATGTGTTGAACGAGCTCAAAACTCGTGGAATTAAAGATGTATTTCTGTTCTGCGTGGACGGTCTGACAGGTTTCAGACAGGCTATTGAAGCGGCTTTTCCGAACGCACAAATCCAGCGTTGCATCATTCATCAGATACGCTCAAGCACAAGGTTTGTCAGCTACAAACACATCAAAGAGCTGATGGCTGACCTCAAGAAAGTGTATCAGGCAATCAGCGAGGAAGAAGCTATGAACAACCTGATTTTGTTCAAGAATAAGTGGGGCAAAACCTATCCGTCCTGCGTTAAAAGCTGGGAAGAAAATTGGGATATTCTATCCACATTCTTCGCATATCCGCCCGAGGTTTGGAAGATAATATATACAACGAATATTATTGAAGGTTTGAACCGTCAGTTCAGGCAAATTACGAAGAACAAGCCGTCATTCACGAATGATGACATCCTGCGCAAAATGTTGTATTTAGCGTCGCAAAAGATTGTCGAACGCTGGACACAAAGATGTCGAAACTGGGACATAATTTTGAGCCAGTTATCGATAATATTTGATGACAGAATACAGGCTTGATTTGACCCTGAGAATAGAATTTCCTGTCCGCAAAATGTTCATTCACGCAAGGCGTGCATAACATTCCGCAGACAGGAAAGAAAAGTTGACACGGGGCAAATCAGAAAGCCTGATTACACCGCAATCCGCTGTTTTGTTATTGCTTGAAGGATTATTATTTACACAGAATTTTATGGGGTGCCAACTATCACACACCCGAGGAGCTGTTTGAAACTCAGTTAGATAGAATATATGCTACTTAAATATTTGATACAACATTTCTTGCTGCGGTGACTTACAAATATCTACTTCAATGAACATGATATTCTAAAAAATGTTTCAACTTGCTATTGCAATTTGCGTTTTTAAAAAATTTAATAAGCAATGCAATATATGTTTCAAAGTACATACCGTTTTTATTGAATAAAGCATACATAATCCCCGGAATAGCAAACATACCCATTGCAAATATTGCAACTGTCAAATTGTTAATTATAGCCTTGACTATAAAAAACGCAGGTAAACCACATACGAGTCCGACAGCAAAACCTATTGCTTGTCTTTTTGTAAGTCCCAAAAGGAATTTTTGCTTAATGAGTGATAAATCTTTTGGTATGTGAACAAAATTTTCCTGCACCTGCATAATGTAATTTCCTCCTCTTCTTTTAACTTGTGCCCCGATGGGGCACAAGTTATTAGTGTGCTGAAAATATTGACTTTGAAATACTTGATGTGCGAAACATCGTAAATATAAATGCAATTATAAATCCAAGAAGAATAGCCATAGTCATAATGACATCTGTACTTGACCCTGACATCATTGTGACAAGTGCGTTATTGAACAATGATTGGAATATTGCGAGTGCAACGATGATAAAAAATCCTTGAAAAGCGAGTGCTAAAATATTCCTTAGCCAATTCCTGCCTATGTCAGCCCAATCCTTGTTAAGAAATGTTGCAAATGGAATAGGGGCAATAGATAATTGCATAAATACTTCAATAATTCTCGATGCAAGCACTACGATAATTGATGCTAATAGCAAGAAAGTGACTATAATCATTACAAAACTTATTATCAGAGTTACAATTAGAGTACCTTTGTCCTGTGCCATTAATACATCGTGAAATGTACTGCTGCTTATTAACTCATCATCAACAAAATCGCCTGTGCCAAACAAGGTTGTCAATGCATCGTTGACAGCATCTGTACCAAACGCAAATACACTTGTTGCTATATAAAAAACATTGCTTATAAGCAAAATTCCGCAGAATGTTTTAAGTATCCAACGAATAATAATTGAATCATCAACATCCTTAAAATTATTGCCGTCAACAACCATATGTATAAGCTCATAACATACAATAACCATAAGAACAAAACCGCCGATAGGTACAATCACATTATTTGACAGTGTTTCTATCGTACTCCAAATCGGAGTCAAACTTTCATTTGTAGATGTTGACCCCGTGAAAGTCGTAGGGTCACCGAGAAAAGAATTAAAAATTGAATTAATTCCTCCATCATCACCATTGTTGAGAGCACCTGACAGCATAGAATTTACTGTTTTTAAACAACCTTCGATTGCTCCGGCGAGAAATCCTCTGAACCACTCATCTATTCCGGATATAAAGTCTTCCCAAATTCCCAAACTATCACACCCTTCTTTAAGATAACAACAGTAATATTACGAAGTCATAGCAGATGACATCATATTTTTCAAGACTGGCACAATAAGTACACCTACAGCAATAAGTGCAATACCTGCCATCAACTGTTTTATCCCCAATTAGGTGTAAAACTCTGCTCGATGGCGGGCGGCGGCGTACAAAAAATCTATATGGTGTTTTTAAGAGAACCGTCCCGGCGGGACAGGTCAGGCAGTGACCTGTTCCACCTCCGGG
>OGNF01001685.1_pt1 | contig 19183 bp, 14 predicted proteins | sample 1573321 | NCBI WGS metagenome assembly OGNF01 (sample SAMEA2581911, study PRJEB24529) | metagenome | biome: Human gut stool | place: China | collected 2011
GCCCCACAGTAAACAGCAGGGCTTTCGTCATATGCTGGGATTAATATCCCGGATTTTGTGTCATTTGTGGATTTAAATTCATTTCACTGCTGGGGATAGGCCATAAAAGCTGATAAAGGTTGTCATGGCTTAGTCCCATAAAGGATTCACCCAATCCGTTCCTTCTGATGAAATTCATATAGCTGGGTGAGTTTATCTGGTAATGCAGTGAAGCAATGGCTTTCTGAACATCTGATTGGTCAACTGTGAGATTCTTATGCTCGCATACTTGATTGATGTATTCTTTAGCCTTAGGAGTGTTTCCTGTATGATATAGACATTCAGCAGCTGTTAGTATCACATCTTTGTAATCAAGGCAAGGATGACACGCTTCTCCGCTTCTTGTCTGTATATGATAGCCAAGAATGCATTCCGCATTGTTATTATATTCTGTCGCTTGTGAATATTCCAAGTGATAATCACCTCTTTTGATGACTTCTTCCAAAAGCGGCAGTGCCTTGTCGAATTTCTTTTGATTACAATAGACAAAGGCAAGCAATGTTCTTGCTACATCCTTAGAAACAAAAAGCATGCTGTTAGCATCTTGGAAAGCATCGTAACGATGTTCATCCAAGTCACTCATAGCATCAACCAGTATCTTCTCCACTTTTGAAAGAACTTCAGCTTCATCTGTTCGTGGTATGGAAATAAAGGGGGCGTTTTGACGTTCCATTATAAAAGGTACACCACTCCAGCGAGATGATAACTGATAGTATGCCAAAGCCAGATGTGTATTGATGAACGACTGGTAACAATTCAGTTGGTTTGCATCAACATCTCTAATCGTGAGCCACCGGTTGATTGCACTATAGTAATTTCCCCATGTTTTTTCAATTTTATCATCATAAGGGTAGAAAGGAACTGCTTCTTTAAAGTCTTCCTGATGAATATAATTATTTTGCAAATTAAGTTGCCCAGATACGGCATCTCTCATAACACTCATTATATATAATACAGCACTTTCTCCCTGTTCTCCTAATCTGACGGGGTCGTGTTTAACCCAATAGTTCTTGTCTCCCTGTTGTTTGATAGTCACAGTAGCGGCAACCTTGCCTCTTGCGTTATAGACCCTAAAGGTGGTGGATAAATCTTCTTTGAACTGTGCAGGCTCTATTCTTACGGTAATGACATTATTTTCGATGGCTTTATCAAACTTGATTGATGGAGTTGGTATGTTTGCACCAGGTTCATATAATCCCCCAAAGTATTCTTCTTCTGTGACATTGTCTTGGGGTAATTCTTGAAGACCAGAATCAGAGTCAGAATCAAAAGAAGGCGGATTTAAATAATAAGGCTTGTTAGATTCAATGGTAATGGTATATTCGCCTCCTTCTTTCGAAGCGTTTACTTCAGTTGTGCTGAGTGTAACAGATTCGGAATCATCCAGTTCATTTCCGGCAATACCATCATTGTCCCAGTCAAAATAATAAGCCAGGTCTTTGACTTTAACTTCTAATCCCAACTCTTGGTAGCGATTCTTTATGTTTTCAGAAATTCTATCCAATCTTGCATTCAGGTAGTTCTTACCGGATTGTATTCTTTTCTTTGTTTCTTGGCTAAAAGTACCTTCTGTGCCGAACTCATTGCTTAGAATGGATAAAAACTCTACAATTTCCGCATCAGATTTATCAGTTAGTACCAATGATGATATGGCTATTAATGCACCGGAAGCGTCATCACCGGAAGTAATTGAAAATTGGCTTGCATCTTTAGAGGCGTATTGCTGTAATCCGAATTGGGTAAGCAACTCCTTTTGGGCTTGTGCGTTAGCTTCCTTGAATGTCATGCCTTTGGTAGTAATCAAATGATGGATGCGCTTACTTTTCAAGTGAGTTAATACATTGACATTGATAGTACTATTGTCTTTTAAGTCCACAATAGCATCCAGCTTGATAGTTCCTTCTGACAATTCACCGTCCACTTCATTAAAAAAATAGCCGTCTGCTGTCAATTGGGCATACGGGCTGTTAATCTTGAGTGCGCCATAATTGAAATCACCCAAGTTGTTGTCGATGGTAGCAGAATAAAAGTTTCCAGTAGGGGTCATGTACTCATCCAAAGTTCGCATGTCTACATGAGAGCCACGAATCATCGGACCTTTTTCAACTTTACCCATTACGTTGAAGACAGTAGGCGTAAAATCGCCTTCAGTTTCATCGTCATCGCTGCAAGAGCAAAGAGCAAAAGCAAGTGCAGCAGACAAATAAAAGTACTTATTGAATTTTATAGATGTATATATTTGATTGATGATTAACGATTTATATAACACTGAAAGCCACAAGCAGTTTTAATATACCCCAAATTGCCAGAAGGATACTAGGGATAATGATGTCCGCATAGTGGAAATCTATAAAGTTGGGAATGTGAGCTACGATAATCCACAGAAGCCAAATAATAAGAAACGCCCACCAATATTCTTCTCCAAATTCAATGTACGAATAAGCCAGTTCTTTCATACGATTTTCTCTTATGATTCCGTTCCTGAACCAAGTCTAATTAAACCACGAAGCGTGGAGCTGCAATGTCACGTCTCAATTTTGAAGGTCGTAGGAAACCCGAATGTACAGATATAACAATAACAGCCCACGCTATAGCGTGAGAACCACTATGCCATCCTTGTACATTCTTTTGAAAATTTCCTACGTTCTCAATCGACAAGAAAGCATAACGCTTCTTTTTTGAATCAAAATGTCACGGCAAAGTTAATAAAAAACTTTGTAAAAGATACCATCCGCCGGAATTTTCATATCACGAATGCCTGCTTTTTTCGATATGGTACAGATAGTATAGCGCCGCGGCGCCTATCACCGCGCAGGGCACTCCGGCAAGCGCCGGCGATGCCAGTCCGAACCCGTGCCTGATCACGGCGCCGCCCATGGCTGCGGCAAAAGCGTTCGAAACGTTGAAGGCGATCTGGATTCCGGCGCCACCGAGCATTTCGCCACCCTTGGCATATCGCACTATCAGATACTGCAGCGGACCGCCGAGACCGAACAGCAGCCCCGGAGCGACAAACGCGAACAGAAGCGACGGTATCTTGTCCGACGCAAACACATACATCATCGGCATCAGTACGATGATCATCGTGGCGATTATCGCCGTGACAAGCGACGCCGGATACCTGTCCGCCAGCCGTCCGGCATAAAAATTGCCGAACACCATACCGGCCCCGACCAGCACCATTATGAAAGTCATCGACGCTTCGGAAAAACCTGCCACCTCTGTCATGACGGGCGCAATATAGCTCAGCCAGCAGTACACGCTCGCCTGACCGAAAAACACTCCGGCATATATCAGCCACGGCTCGAGCTTCGACAGGAAGCGGAACTGCCCCTTCATCCCCGTATCGGGCAACGGACCCAGCACCGGCACCCACGATCTGATAGCGATGAACGTGATCAGACCGGCCAACGCCACAATGCCGAACGGCAGACGCCACGACAGCAGCTGGCACGCGAACGTGAACCCCGGCACCCCGACGAGATTGGCGACCGTCATTCCCCCGACGAGCACCGCCACGGCCGACGCACCCTTGCCCTTATCGGCCAGGCGGGAACATACGATGGCTCCCGCACCGAAAAACGCCCCGTGAGGCAACCCGGAAATGAATCGTGCCGCCAGCAGGTAGCCGTAACCGGGCGAGAGTGCCACCATGGCGTTACCCACAGCTATGAATGCGGCCAGCAACAGCATAAGCTGCCTCAGCGGCATCCTGCGTAAAAGCAGCAGCGAGATTGAACCCACGGCCACACCGGCCGAATATGCCGAGATCAGATGTCCGGCCTTTACAATACTGATTTGCAAATCGGTGGAAATGTCGCTCAGAATTCCCATCATTCCGAACTCGGCGATTCCGAGCGCGAAAGTCCCGAACGCCAGCGAAAGCAACGATTTCTTCATGATCATTCCTGTCATTTAAAAAGCCTGCAAAGGTACAAAATTTTCACGAGCCGCCTCTCACATCCGTACTTTTACATTACTGCGCCTCAGACAAGGGCCGGAACATATTTTTAAAGGAGAAATAATATTTTTTACAATTTTACTTGTAAAATTAAAACACAAATTGTAACTTTGCAGCGGCAATTAAACCTAACTTAATCCGCGACAAGGACGGTAATACCTTCGAGACAGTCAATCCCATCATTAACCCCGCAATTTTCAATCCAATGTAGAATCAATCTGAAAAAACACACAGTGACACCAAACCCTCAGTCAAATCCATATTATCCCGGCGGCAAAGCAAAATTTTTGCCGGGGATTGGGGGATTTTCATTAAATTTGCAGACTAATTCAAAATAGCAGTGACGTATCCTCACAACATAGAAGAAAAGATCGGTTTCGACATCGTCCGCAACAGCGTGGCGGCGCTATGCACGTCGCCTCTGAGCGCCGACATGGGCCGCACGATGGCGTTCATGACCGATTTCGACGCCATAACCGCCGAACTGGGCCGCGTGGCCGAGTTCAAACGCCTCACCGAGGGCGACGATGGCTTCCCCGCAGCCGCCGTGCGCGACATCACGGCGAGGCTCAAGGCCATCCGGCCCGACGGCACGTTCCTGACGGCGGCCGAACTGACCGACCTGGCCGTGTCGCTCGAATCGGTCTCGGCGATCGTCTCGTTCTTCGCTGCTCACCGCACCGACGGCGGAGCGTCGCCCTGGCCGCTGCTCGACGAGCTGGCCTCGGCGCTGACTCCCTACCCCGCGCTGTCGAGGCTGATCGACCGCACCGTCGACCGCTGGGGCGAGATCAAGGACACGGCGTCGACAGAGCTGGCCGACATACGCCGGCGCCTGTCGTCGATGGGCGGAACGATCAACTCGATCATGCGCCGCGTCATCGCCCGGGCCGTGGCCGACGGCTATCTCGAGCAGGACACGACGGCATCGGTGCGCGACGGCCGCCTGGTGGTGCCTGTCGCGCCGATGAACAAGCGGCGCATCCCGGGCATCGTCCACGACGAGTCGGCATCGGGCAAGACCGTCTTCATCGAGCCTGCCGAGGTTGTCGAGGCCAACAACCGGCTGCGCGAGCTCCACATCGAGGAGCACCGCGAGGAAGTACGCATACTGATGGCCGTGGCCGCCGAGCTGCGGCCCCACATCGACGAGCTGCTCGATTCATACAATCTGCTGGCCACGTTCGACTTCATCCGCGCCAAGGCCACTTATGCGATAAACATCGGCGCCTCACTGCCGCATCTGTCGGCGCGCCCCGAGCTGGAGTGGTACCACGCCTGCCACCCGGTGCTTCAGGAGAGCCTGCAGCACCACGGCCGCGAGATAGTGCCGCTCGACATCACGCTGACGCCCGAGCGGCGCATCCTGGTGATCTCGGGCCCGAACGCCGGCGGCAAGTCGGTGACGCTCAAGACCGTTGCCGTGGTCCAGTACATGCTGCAGTGCGGCCTGCTGCCTCCGGTCTACGACAACTCGCACGCCGGAGTGTTCGAGAGCATCTTCATCGATATCGGCGACGACCAGTCGCTCGAGGACGACCTGAGCACCTACTCGTCGCATCTGCGCAACATGAAGTACTTTCTGGCCGAGGGCAACGGCGACACACTATTCCTGATCGACGAGATGGGCTCGGGCACCGAGCCGCAGATCGGCGGCGCCATAGCCCAGGCCCTGCTGAGCGAGTTCAACGCCCGCGGCATGTGGGGCATCGTGACCACTCACTACCAGAACCTGAAGAAACTGGCCGAGGAGACCGACGGGCTCGTCAACGGCTCGATGCTCTACGACCGGCAGCAGATGAAGCCGCTGTTTCAGCTGTCGATCGGCAACGCCGGCAGCTCGTTCGCCATCGAGATCGCCCGCAAGACCGGCCTGCCGGCCTCGATAATCGACGCGGCGGCCGAAATCGTCGGCAGCGATTACGTGAACCTCGACAAATACCTGCTCGACATAGCGCGAGACCGCCGCTACTGGGAAAACAAGCGGCAGCAGATACGCCTGAAAGAGAAGAAAATAGAAGAAACGCTGGCCCGCTACGAAGGCGACGCCGAGAACCTGCGGCGCCGCCGCAACGAGATCCTGGCCGACGCCCGCGACGAAGCCAAAAAGATACTCGAAGGGTCGAATGCCGCCATCGAGCGCACGATCCACGACATACGGCGCAGCCAGGCCGAACGCGAGGCAACCCTGGAGGCACGCCGCCAGCTGGCGGCCGACCGTAGGGCCCTCGAAAGCCAGTCGGCCGAGCATCCGCTGCTGGCCAAGGTCAGGAAGCCCAAGGGCCACAAGGCCGAGAAGTCCGCGGGCGACGCCACACCGAAAAAGGCGCTTGAGGCCGGCGACAATGTGGTGCTCGACGGCCAAGGCGTACCCGGCACCATCGAGGAAATCCGCGGCAAGGAAGCCGTAGTGATATTCGGCCACATCAAGACCACCGTGAAGCTCTCGCGCCTGTCACCTACGCTCAAGAAGCCCGGCTCGGGCGCGTCGAAGGCGGCGTCGCTGGTGAGCGTGGCCACTTCGGAGAGCAGCCGCGAGCGCCAGTTGCGCTTCAAGCCCGAAATCGACGTGCGCGGCATGCGCGTCGACGAGGCTCTGCAGGCCGTCACCTATTTCATCGACGACGCGCTGCAGTTCAACGCCTCGCGGGTGAGGATCCTGCACGGCACCGGCACCGGAGCGCTGCGGCAGAGCATCCGCGAATACCTCGGATCGGTAAAGGACGTGCGGCACTACGCCGACGAGGACGTGCGCTTCGGCGGCGCCGGAATCACAGTCGTGGAATTATGAAAGAGGACGGGACAGAACGGCACGAGGGCAACAAGCTGCTGTGGCAGCTGTTCGCCACCTTCTTCAAGATAGGCGCCTTCACCTTCGGAGGCGGCTGGGCCATGATCTCGATCATCGAACGCGAGATCGTCGACCGCCACCGCTGGATCGACAAGACCGAATTTCTCGATCTGCTGGCCGTGGCGCAGTCGCTGCCGGGCATCCTGGCGGTGAACATAGCCGTAGCCATCGGCGACCGGCTGCGCGACATGCGCGGCAGCGTGGTGGCGGCGCTGGGCACGATCCTGCCGTCGTTCCTGATCATCCTGACCGTGGCCGTGTTCCTGACGCCCGAACTGATCACGAGCGACCCGACGCTGTCGGCCATCTTCAAGGGTATCCGCCCGGCGGTGGTGGCGCTGATCGTCGCCCCGGTCATCACCTCGGCCCGCGCAGCGAAGATCGGGCTGCGGACCGTGTGGATCCCGATAGTCGTGGCGCTGCTGATCTGGTCGAAATGGCCCGTGATATCAAACCCGATACTCTACATCGTCATAGGCGGCCTCGTCGGTTGGTGGCATCTGCGCCACAGCAACCGACGCCGGCTCGCCCGCAAGGAAGGAGGCACTGAATGATATACCTTCAGCTGATATGGAGCTACCTGAAGATCGGATTCTTCGGCTTCGGAGGCGGCTACGCCATGCTGGCTCTGATCGAGAACGAGATAGTGACGCCGGGGTGGATCACCGAGAAGATGTTCACCGACATAGTGGCTATCTCGCAGATGACGCCGGGCCCGATCGGCATCAACTCGGCCACCTATATCGGATATGTGGCGCCTATGGCCGCGCTGCAGCCGCCGGTGTCGCCGCTGTGGGGTATCCTGGGGTCGATAATGTGTACGCTGGTGGTGATACTGCCGTCGTTCGTGCTCGTGCGTTGCACGGGACACTTCGTGCGGCGCCACCGCGAGAGCGAGATCATCCGTGGCATCTTCAGCGGCCTGCGGCCCGTGGTGGTGGGTCTGATAGCCTCGGCGGCCCTGCTGCTGATGAACAGCGAGAACTTCGGCTCGGCGACCTCCGATGTGGCCACGAGCATAGCCATAGCCGCGGCCACGCTGGCCGTGAGCCTTTTCACGAAGATACACCCGATAGTGACAATATGTCTGGCCGGAATAGCCGGATTTCTGCTCTACTGATCTGATATGGAAAAGAATGACAGATATGAAGAAGTGACAGCCTGGATGTTTGACCAGGTGCCGATGTTCCAGAACGTGGGCGCGGGGGCTTACAAGCCGGGGCTTGAGCGCGTGGAGGCTCTTGCGGAGGCGTTCGGCAATCCGCAACGGCGCTTCCCGACCATACATGTGGCGGGAACGAACGGCAAGGGGTCGACGGCATCGCTGCTGGCGTCGGTGCTGACGAGCGCAGGCAAGAAGACCGGCCTGTTCACGTCGCCCCACCTTGTGGACTTCCGCGAGCGCATCCGCATCGACGGCGAGATGATCACGAAAGAAGAGGTCGTCGACTTCATCGACCGCTACCGCAGCCTCCGCGGGCTGCCGGAGCCGTCGTTTTTCGAGCTGACCACCGTGATGGCGTTCGACCACTTCGCCCGGCACGGCGTCGACGCCGCCGTGATCGAGGTGGGGCTTGGCGGCCGGCTCGACTCGACCAACATCATCACCCCACTCGTTTCGGTGATCACCAACATATCGCTCGACCACACGGCGCTGTTAGGCGACACCACCGCGCAGATAGCCCGCGAGAAAGCCGGCATCATCAAGGAAGGCGTGCCGGTCGTGATCGGCCGGGCCGACGAGTCCGACGTACACGCCGTGTTTGCCGCGAAGGCCGCCGAAATGCATGCACCGATAACGTTCGCGGCCGAAAGTCCGGCGTTCAGCCGGGCTGACCGCGCGGACGGCCGCATCATATACCGCGGGACGCCGTGGGGCGACATCGAGTCGCCGCTGACGGGCGACTGCCAGCCCGAGAACGCCAACACCGTGTTCCATACACTCGGCCTTTTAGGCGACACGGCCGACAGGAAGGCCGTTGCCGCCGGCTTCCGCGACGTAGAGCGACTGTCGGGGCTGCAGGGGCGCTGGATGACCGTCGGGGGGCATCCGCTGACGATCTGCGACACCGGCCACAACCCCGGAGGATGGGCCTATCTGGGCCCGCGGCTGAGAGAAATGGCCTCCGAAGGGCCGCTCGAGGTAGTCATCGGCTTCGTCAACGACAAGGACATCAGCCACATACTCAACGAACTGCCCAAGACGGCCAGCTACCGCTTCACGCAGCCGTCGGTGCGCCGCGGGCGTCCGGCCGCAGAAGTAGCCGAGGCCGCGGCCGCTTTCGGGCTGCACGGCGAGACTTATGCAGACGTAGCGGGCGCCTACCGGGCGGCAGCCGAAGCGGCCGGCGCCGACGGCCGGGTGTTCGTCGGCGGCTCCACATTCGTGGTGGCCGATCTGCTCAACTCTTTATGACACGAAATTGTTAATCTTACGATCTAACCATATTAACCCACATTGAAATGGACTTTTTAACTAACGAAAAACTCGTCATCGTCGGCGCCGCCGGCATGATCGGTTCGAACATGGCCCAGACCGCCATAATGATGCATCTCACCCCGAACATCTGCCTCTATGATCCGTATGCACCCGGCCTCGAAGGCGTAGCCGAGGAACTGCGGCACTGCGGCTTCCACGGCGTGAACCTCACCGCCACAAGCGACATCAAGGAAGCATTCGAAGGCGCATCCTACATCATCTCGTCGGGCGGCGCAGCCCGCAAGGCAGGCATGACCCGCGAGGATCTGCTCAAGGGCAACGCCCAGGTTGCCGAACAGTTCGGCAAAGACATACGCCAGTACTGCCCGAACGTGAAGCACGTCGTGGTCATCTTCAACCCGGCCGACATCACCGGTCTGATCACCCTGCTCTACTCGGGCCTGAAGCCCTCGCAGGTATCGACTCTGGCGGCCCTCGACTCGACCCGTCTGCGCAACGAGCTGGCCAAATACTTCAAGATACCCGCCGATGAAGTTGTAAACTCACGTACGTACGGCGGCCACGGCGAGCAGATGGCAGTGTTCGCATCGACCACTACTGTGGCCGGGCAGCCTCTGTCGCAGCTCATCGGCACCAAGGCGCTGCCCGAGCAGGAATGGGAAGAGATGAAACAGCGTGTAATCCAGGGCGGCAAGCACATCATCGACCTGCGCGGCCGCTCGTCGTTCCAGAGCCCGGCCTATCTGTCGGTAGAGATGATCGCAGCCGCCATGGGCGGCAAGCCGTTCACCTGGCCTGTAGGCACATACGTGAACGACGGCACCTTCAACCATATCATGATGGCCATGGAGACAACCGTCGACAAGAACGGCGTGACCGTGCATCCCGTGAAGGGCACACCGGAGGAGAAGAAAGAGCTCGAACAAAGCTACCACCACCTGTGCCACCTGCGCGACGAGGTGATCGAAATGGGCGTACTGCCTCCGATCAAGGACTGGAAGGAACTGAATCCCAACGTATAACGCGCACAAACGCAAGCGAACGGGCCGACAGGGCACACCTGCCGGCCCGTTTTTTTTGCAAGGGGGCTTCGGGCGGTGAAGGCGGGGACGCGTGCAGTCCATTCGATTTTTGGGGGTGGTGTTGCAAAATCGGGGGGAAAGCGCTAACTTTGCAAGTCAGTAACTTCGTAAACGATCAGATGACAGCAAATACATCACAAGATAAAACCATGGCCAAGCCGCGCAGCAAGAAGATAGCCAAGATACTGCTTGCGGTCTTCGGCGGCGGCTGCGTGCTGCTGATGCTCTTTTTCATTCTCGTCTACAACGGCGTGATCGGCTATATGCCTCCGATCGAGGAACTCCGGAATCCGCAGGACAAGTTCGCGTCGACGATCTACACGGCCGACGGGGTGGAGATGGGCCGCTACTTCCGCAACTCGGGCAACCGCGTGTACGCCGATCTGGACGAGGTGTCGCCGAACGTGGTGAACGCGCTGATCGCCACCGAGGACGCACGCTTCATGGATCACTCGGGCATAGACCTGAAGGCCGTAACACGCGCGGTCGTCAAGACAATACTGCTGGGACAGAGAAACGCAGGGGGCGGCTCGACCATCACGCAGCAGCTGGCCAAGCAGCTGTACACGCCGCCGAGCGACGGCCTGTTCTCCCGCGCGGTGCAGAAGCCGATCGAATGGATGATAGCCGTGAAGCTCGAACGCTTCTACTCGAAGGACGAGATCCTGAAAATGTATCTGAACCAGTTTGACTTTCTGTACAATGCCGTGGGCATCAAGAGCGCGGCACAGGTGTATTTCAACAAGGATGCCCGCGACCTGACAGTGGAGGAGGCTGCCACGCTGGTAGGTATGGTGAAGAATCCGTCGTTCTTCAACCCGGTGCGCCACAACGAACGTACGCGCGAGCGTCGCAATGTAGTGCTCGAGCAGATGTACAAGGCCGACATGCTGACGCGGGAGGAGCTCGACTCGCTGCAGGCGCTTCCGCTGAAGCTCGACTTCCGCCGCGTGGACCACAAGGACGGCATGGCACCGTACTTCCGCGAGGAGCTGCGCCGCTATCTGACCGCTCACAAGCCTCACCTTGAGGATTATCCGTCGTGGGACAAGCAGAAATTCATCGATGACTCGATAGCCTGGGAAAACAATCCGCTCTACGGCTGGATCGACAAGAATCCGAAAGCCGACGGCACGAAATACGACATCTACTCCGACGGACTGAAAATATACACAACCATCGACTCGCGCATGCAGACCTATGCGGAAGAGGCGGTGGCCGAGCATATGGCGACGCTGCAGGGCCAGTTCTTCCGCGAGAAGCGCAACTCGGCCACGGCGCCTTACACATCGAACGCGGGCGAGCTGAGCGCCAAGACGCGCGAGACGCTGATACGCAACGCCATACGCCAGAGCGAGCGTCACCGCGTGGGCCGCGTGGCGGGAAAATCGGAAGAGGAAATCCTGCGCGAATTCGACACACCGACCGAAATGACGGTGTTCAGCTATTCGGGGCCTATAGATACGGTGATGACACCCCGCGACTCGGTGCTCTACGCCAAGAGCTTCCTGCGCACAGGCTTCATGTCGATGGACCCGAACACGGGCTTCGTGAAGGCATATGTAGGAGGTCCTGACTTCCATTTCTTCCAGTACGACATGGTGTCGACGGGACGCCGTCAGATCGGATCGACGATCAAGCCGTTTCTGTACACGTACGCGATGGAGTCGGACTTCACCCCCTGCGACGAACTGCTGAACTCGCAGCCGACCTACTACGACGAGAGCGGACGGCCGTGGTCGCCGCGCAACGCGGGGCGGTCGCGCATCGACGAGATGGTGTCGATACGGTGGGCACTGACCAACTCGAACAACTGGATATCGGCGCGCCTGATGGCGGCGCTGTCGCCGGCCGAGCTGGTGAAGCGCATGCACTCGTACGGCATCACGAACCAGCTGCCGGCGGTGATGTCGCTGTGTCTGGGACCGTGCGAGGTATCGGTCAAGGAGATGGTGACGGCCTACAGCGCCTTCGCCAACCACGGCATGCGCGTGGACCCGATGTACGTGACGGCGATCGCAGACAACAACGGCAACATAATCAGCGACTTCACGCCGCATCAGACCGAAGTTATCACCGAGAAGGGCTACTACCGCATACTGTCGATGCTGCTCAACGTGGTGGACGGCGGTACGGGCAGCCGCCTGCGCCGCGCGCCCTACAACCTGACAGCGCAGATGGGCGGCAAGACCGGCACGACGAATTTCAACTCCGACGGCTGGTTCATGGGCTTCACGCCTGACCTGGTGTCGGGCGTATGGGTCGGCGGCGAGGAACGGTACATCCACTTCAACTCGATGGCCGAGGGCCAGGGCGCGTCGATGGCGCTGCCGATCTACGGCAAGTATATGACGAAAGTGTACGCCGACCGCAGCCTGCCCTACGACCAGAACACGAAGTTCGTATTCCCGCCTGACGTGGATCTGTGCGGCGGCGAACTGAGCGCTCCCGAGGAGACCGAAACGGCCGAGGAGAGTGTCGAAGGAGTATTCGATTAATGTTTTTTATGAGGGTGCCGGGGGCGTCAGCGACCGGTGGCGGTGACGAGGCGGAAGAGGAGGTCCTTGAACAGCAGGTGACCGTCCTGCCGCGATCCGCCGCCCTTGCTCATGCGGTCGAAGCGGCGGATCTCGGAAAGCGCTGCCACGACCTGGAAGGCGTTGTAGGCGAGCATTCCTTTCATCACTCGCTTGACGGCAAATGAATTGCGTGTGCCGAGCTCGCCCATGAGGCCGCGCTCGCTGCGGTCGACCGCATAGTAGGCTACAAGCAGATCGGCAAAGAATCCGAACAGGGCTGCCGCAACGGGCTGCACGGGATTCTGGCGCGGATTTGCAGCGAAATAGTCGGCAATGCGATACATGCGGGGCAGGTCGCGCGCGGCAACAGCATCGACGAGCTCGAAGCTGTTGTAGTCCTTGCTCACGCCGATATTGCGCTCGACAGCTTCGGGCGTGACCATAGCTCCGGACCCCAGGATCTCGGCCAGTTTGTCGATCTCGTTGTAGAGGCGGCTGAGGTCGGTGCCGATGAATTCGTGAAGCATACCGACGGCCTTATCGTCAGCCCTGAGGCCACGTTCGCGGATATATGCGGAGATCAGAGGGGGAATCTGGCTTTCGTAGACGGGTTTAGACTGGAAAACCACGCCGCCGCAGGCTGCGACAGCCTCCAGAAAGGCTTTGCCGCACCTGGCATCGTCGCCGCGCGCGGCAATAACTAGTACCGTCGAAGGCGTCGGCGAAGCGACGTATCGGATAAGTTTCTCGAAATAGTCGGCCTTGACCGCCTGGGCCTCCTTGACAATTACCGTCTGCCGGTCAGACATCATGGGAAGGCGACGGCATATGTCGACTATTGCCGAGGGCTCTGTCTGAGTGGCGTAGACAACGGTAAGGCCGAAGTCGCGGTCTTCCTCCGGAATAATTTCCTCGAATCTCTTTACAAGACAATCGGTGTAGTAGCCTTCGCGGCCGTGCAGCAGGTAGACGGGGCGCAAATCGCCGTTGCCGACCGCACGCTTCAATTCTTCAAAACTTAAATTAGAAATGGCCATCTGAAAAAATTTGCGTAAATTTACGCAGAAAAATCCGAACGCGCATCAAATGGCACAAGAAAACGATCAGACAGAGCTGAATTTACCCAGCACGCCGACCGCGACGCGGACTGACGCCGACGGGGTCACACGGCTCTACGACCGGCTGCGGTGCAAATGGGTAGCAGCCACGCCCGAAGAGCATGTGCGGCAGCAGTTCACGGGGTATCTGACCGGTCCGCTGCACTTCCCGTCGGCTTTCGTAGCCAACGAAGTCGGGCTGACGCTCAACGGCACGCGGCGGCGCTGCGACACATTAATATATACGCGGACGCTGAAACCGCTGTGTATCGTGGAATACAAGCGGCCGACGGTTGAGATCACCCGCAGGGTGTTCGACCAGATCGCGCGTTACAACTCTGTGCTCGGGGCGCGGTATCTGATAGTTTCGAACGGGTTGCGGCACTATTGCTGCCGGTTTACAGGATCGGGATATGAATTTCTCTCATTCATACCGAGTTACGAAGAAATGATATCGGACATCGAAAAAAAACAGCCGAATTAGTTGTATAATACGGGTAAAAGCATTAACTTTGCACCGCAATAGCAAGGAGAGGTGGGTGAGTGGCTGAAACCACCAGTTTGCTAAACTGACGTAGGAGCAATCCTACCACGAGTTCGAATCTCGTCCTCTCCGCAATAAAGCCTGATTTTCAGGCTTTTGTTGTATCTACACCCAATTTTACACCCAAATCGTGTAAAGTTGGGTGTTTTTATATATTCTTAACTCCGTGGGCTGGTCAAAAAGAAAAAGACGTTAACATTTCACGCACAACTTGGCTGCCCCATTACTCCTGCCCCTCCTTCTTTTTGCCCAGCCCAATATATTGGTTTAGGTTTAGTCGGGCATATATAAAGCCCGAACTGAACCAAACCGGATTATCGCATCTGCATACAATCAGACAGGCTAGAGAAAGGGAAGCTTGCATTATCCATATTTAGATTTGAAGTAATCTAAACTGCTGAAAATCCAATAAAAATGATTAACTTTGCAATTGGAATGACGAAAGAAGAACTTGTAGCAAGACTACGCGACATAGAGTGGGACGACTTTGAGGTCAAGGCCGCGAAGTCTGACTTGCCGAAGAACATTTGGGAGACTGTCAGTGCTTTCTCAAATTGCTCCGGCGGTTGGATTGTGCTTGGCGTAAAGCAGTCCGGTCGTCTGTTTGAGATTGTCGGTGTTGATAACATCGAGAAACTGGAACAGGACTTTTTCGGCACTCTACGTTCCAAGAAATTCAATGTGCCCCTCTTTGCTACACTCCATCGCTATGATATTGACGGCAAGAATGTCATTGCATTCTATCTGTCGTCATCAGAGGTCAAGCCTGTTTATTTTGGTTCTCTCGAAAATACATTTATCCGTATGGGTAGCGGCGATCAACGTGCCACTCAGCAGGAAATAATGTCAATGATTCGCGATCAGTCATTTGGAATCCAGTCTCAGAAATCCATTCCAGATACTAACATCGATATGCTAAACCGTGATGCATTAACTGACTTCCGAGGCGAAGTGCGTCATTGGGGCTTGGTTTCACATCTTGACAGCGTGAGCGATGAGGATTTTTGTAAAGGTGTCGGAATCACCGACCATTCCGGTCAATTGACCTATGGCGGGCTGATAATGCTAGGCAAAAGCCCTTATACTTTCAATTTTATTCCTACATTCTGTGCCGATTACGTCGAGATACCCGGTACTGGCATGGAGGCAATGACGAACAATTATACATACCGCATTCCTGAACAGCAGAATCTTTGGGAAGCGAGCCGCGTTATACTCCGTCGTCTCCGTACCCTCGTAAACACTCCTATGGTAGGTATCAACGAGCGTGGACAATCTGTTGAGGATTTCTCCGAGTACGACATTCTACGCGAGGCAATGGCAAATCAGATGGCGCACGCCGACCATTTCAGTCCTCGACGTAGTTGTATCCATGTTTTTGACGACCGCATTGAATTCCTTAATCCCGGAGGTATGCCAATGCCCTTGGATGTAATGGAAAGCTCGTTTGAATCCCAGCCTCGCAATCCTGTAATTGCAAAACTGTTTCGACTTGCTCACCTGTCAGAGAATCTCGGCTATGGACTCCGTAAACTCAAGCGTTGGCAAGAAGTAACAGGTCGTCCTATGCACATTGAGACAACAATCAATTCCGTAAAAGTAACCTTTGATTTACACTCCCGTGAAGCGGAAAAGACTGATGTCGCTAAAAATGTCGCTAAAAATGTCGCTAAAAATGTCGCTAAAAATGTCGCTAAAAACTTGACCGAACGACAACAGCGAATCATAGCCCTTATTAGCGAAAACCCTAAAACCACAAGAGCAGAGATAGCAGAGAAATTAGGTGTCGCCACCAAAACAATCGAACGTGACCTCGCTGCTCTATCAGATATAGTCCGCTATGTCGGTTCAAAAAAAAGTGGCCAGTGGAAATTCTATTAAAGTAAACATCGCAATTATGATATCTGAAATTAGAATTCAAAATTTACGCTCTCTTAAAGATACAGGATACATCAATTTGAGACCTGTCAATATACTGGTCGGGGCAAACAGTTCCGGTAAGAGTACATTTCTGCGTGCCTTCCTTTTGCTTGCTCAATCCGTTACCAAGAGATTAAGGGGACCCATTGCATGGTTTGATGACTCGCTAGTTGATTTTGGCGATTTTGAAACTTCGAAGAATAGAAATACAACTCCTGATGAAACCATAGTATTTTCTTTTAAATTGGTGAATATTCAAACATTCAGGACGCAAATGCTACGAGTATTCCGGCGCCTAAATTCTTCATTTCAGAATGCTATACAAAATATCACAGTAAATATATTCTATGATTCAGATTCTAAAGGCACATATGTTCCAAAAGTAACGTTATTGTTTGAATCAACATCTGTGGAGTTTTCTTTAGCAGAGCGTAATAGTCAGCTGAAGATGAAGATTAATGGAAAGGAAAATAATACAATTTCATATATATGGCGTCAAGGGTTAGATATGGGATTGTTGCCCATGCTTCAAATTAACCCATCGAACGATTTTCAATCCGTGTCTGTATCTTCTTTAGAGGCTGCTTTAATAGATAAAACATTAGGCGTACTAAAAAAAGTATGTGGAAAAAGATTTTCGCATATTCACAGATTATCGCCTATACTTTCGATGTGGACAATTGACAAATCAGAGTTCTTAAATAAGGTAAAATCATTTAATGAAATAAAATCACTCCAGGATAATGCTCAGAATTGGACTGTAGATACTCCAATCTTCTTAGAATTATATAATGGGATTTTAGGTCTTTTCATCTATTCTATTTGGCCTTCGATTAGTTTTGATCTGGCTAATTATTTTGAGAATTGCGATTATGTAGCGCCTTTACGGGCTGAAGCAAAACGTTATTACAGAAATCAGGGACTTCAGGTAAATCGAATTGACTCATTTGGTAGAAATTTATCAGAGTTTATTGATTCTTTAACTGAAACTCAGAGAGCCTCGTATAATGACTTTGTTAAAAAAGTATTGGGTATTAGAATTATTGTGAGAAATAGTACGGGGCATCAAACAATTAATTTACGAGATGGAGATAATGAATACAATATTGCGGATGTAGGATTCGGTTATTCGCAGATATTACCAATTATTACCAAATTGTGGTTCGTTCAAGAACGAAACCGTTTTAATTCACTAGACTATTATCGTCAACCAATCGTTACATCTCTTATTGAACAGCCTGAACTTCATTTGCATCCTGCATTGCAGGCCAAACTTGCTGATGCGATATTAAAGGCTGCGACTATGACCGATAGTATTCATAATAGGACAATATTCATAGTTGAATCACACAGTCCGACATTTATCAATCGTATAGGGCGGCGGATTAGAGAAAGCAACGTGGCATTAGATGATGTTAATATATTGATATTCAATAAGGACAAAGAAACAGGCAATTCAACTGTTGAGGTTACTCAATTTAATGAGAGAGGACAAATAGAGAATTGGCCTTATGGATTTTTTGATCCAGAAGATGATGTTTTTTAATCATGTTGATTTATCTTACGAATTCTTTAATCACTAATAATTATGATGACATAACTTTGATTAAAAAGTGTGTCAGAAATCTGTGTATTGCGTATGAGGAAAGTAAACATCTACTTTTGGGTGATTATGAAGTCTTAAATTGGGCTTGCCATTTAATACAAGATGAAACAAGTCAATTGGTTCTCAATAAGTTGATTCAAGAGTACTCTTTATCATCCATTCCTCGAAACATTACTGAATATATTGAAGTCGGAAATTGGCAAGAAAAGGATAAGATTGAATCCGAAGGAATAGTCATCCATAGAGTACCTTTTTCTTTCTTTGTTGATAGTGGATTCTGCCAAAAATCATGCGTTATTGTCGAAGATGAGAATGATTATGGTTTTTATGAACATATCTTAAAATGGTTTATTGCAGGACGTGGATACAATTATAATTTCAAATGTATTCAAGGGGGAGGGACCAATATGGGCCGAACTATTTCTACCACCCTTGAAAATGAGAATATTGCCGTAGCTTTTGTTGATACGGACATCCGATTCCCTGGCGAACGAATAAAAGTCAATTCAACCTGCTACAATTGTCAACAAGCTGCAAGGGCAGTCGAATCATCATCCGTATTTCATCTACACGTGCTTAATTTACATGAGATAGAAAATATTCTTCCCTTTGATATAATTATTGGATTAGATTGGAATCAAGAAGATATTAAGCATTTTCAATATTTGATTGATGCAGATGAAAATGGAAATATAATGAGATTTTTTGATATAAAAAAGGGAATTAAAAAGACCAATGAATTGATTGACTCGGAGGATTATCTTCAATTTGCACAACAGTGTTATTTAGCGAATCCACAGTTGACATCAGAAATGGATTTTGATGCCAGAATGGATATCACTGACGATAAGGGTATAATATATCCTGGTTTAGGAAGACCATTAACTAAAATAATTGATTACTTTCATGCTCATGACATAACACTAACTCCGTTTACATTATTGCCATTTCAAGAGGAAGAATGGAATAATATTGGTCAGAACCTTCTAAACTATGGATTTTCAAGATCAATGGAAGCAATAAACTAATTAAGATACCAACCGTCTGAAACAATAATTAATCATTGGGAATCAACAAGAAAATAAGGATATGATTCACCAATATCTCGTGTTTCATAATTTACA
>OGNF01001693.1_pt1 | contig 19079 bp, 28 predicted proteins | sample 1573321 | NCBI WGS metagenome assembly OGNF01 (sample SAMEA2581911, study PRJEB24529) | metagenome | biome: Human gut stool | place: China | collected 2011
TTAAGAAATATAAGATTAAGTTTATGATTTGGCTTTTGGCAAAACGTAATAGATTTTACGGTTTGACTAAAAAGAAGATGATGGCAGGTAGTTTGTCTGTTGAAGATAAGAAACAGTTAAAATATGTTCAGAAATATTGGCGCGATAATTATAAGAATAAGTTAAAACTTGTGACGATAAACGATTCGGATTTTAGAATTGCAAAAAAGAAAATTCGTGAAGCAGCTATTAAGTGGGGAGCTTCGGCATTTGTTGTTGATACTTTTAAAATCCAAATGTCTGATATGGAAAATGCAAGACAAGATCTTGCGTTAGTGCGTGATAGCAGAGATTTACAAAAGTTGGCTGCTAAATATGACATGATAGGCTTGGCGGCTGTACAGCTTGCAGAAAGAGAACGTGCAAAATTGTTTCTTGATAGTTCTGTCCTTTCAAATTCAAAGCAAATTAAAGAAATACTTGAAAATTTGTTTTTGATGCGACCAGTTTTTAGTGAAGAACTTGACCCTCAGAGTAAACGTTATTGTAGACCATTTCAATACAAAAAGGTAAATGATAAATGGGTTGAAGAGGAATACACTCCCGACATCTCAGCAACATGGAGAATGTTGTTTGTTGAGAAAAATCGCAATGGCAATAATACGTCTGATACAGGCATAGCATACCTTTTAAAGTTTGCGGGAGATTTCGCAGTTTTCCGTGAAACAGCTATGTGCAGACCAAGGCATGGCAAACTTGAATAAGGTGGGTGTGGGTATTACTAAAAGAAGTAAAGCAAGCACTTTTAAAACAACCGCAATCAATTGTTAATCTTCTTGAACACTATGGATTTGCAAGCATACATATAAGAAATAATGAAATACGTTGTGCAATAGCAGAAGGACACAACTCTTCTGCTATTTGTATAAGGTTAGAGAAGAACGATGGACTATATGTTACAGATTTTGTAAGAAATATTTGTGACGATAATGGGCATAATTATGACTTGATCGGGTTTATTATTAACGTAAAGGGAGCTACTTTTACTTCTGTGCTAATGGATATTAAAGCTGAGTTGGGCATAGCTGATTTTTATAGATTTGATGTAAAGAAGAGCATTTTTGGCGGCTTTTATGAACACATAAAAACAGATGATACACAATTAGCAGTTAGAACGTATTCTGATGATATTTTGAAAGATTATTTTAATGTATATGCTAGAAGTTTTCTTTTAGATCATATCGCACCAGATATACAAGATAAATTCCAAATTGGCTATGACATTATAAGTCAACGAATTACTATTCCTATTCGCAATCAATATGGAGAGTTGATCGGAGTTAAGGGACGTGCTACATGGAATGTAGGCGAAGATGAACCTAAATATTTGTATATTATTCCATGTCCAATGTCAACTACCTTATACGGATATTGTCAGAATTACGAGCATTTACAGCAAGCAAATACGATATACATCGGAGAAAGTGAAAAATTTGTTATGCAAGCGAGTTCATATGGGTTGTATAATTGCGTTGCTTTGGGAAGTAATTCGCTTAGTACAGCTCAATGTAAATTATTGCTTGAACTTCACCCTAAAAAGATCGTCTTTATGCTTGATAAAGGATTGAGCGAAGAGAACACAAGGATAAACGCTAAGAAATTATCAATGTTCACAAGAATGGCTGATGTAAAAATTTATTGGTGGGATTGGAAAATCAATATTGATCTCCCCGACAAAGCTAGTCCAAGTGATTTCGGAAAAGAAGAGATACAATGGATAATTGAGAACGAAATTGAGGAGGTGGTTCTTTGAAAAAGGTGTTAAGAGCTATGTATAATGGGTGTCATTTGTCTTCAAGGAAAATTGTAGATAAAATATTTCAAGATAGAAATATTGTTAAAATCTATGATTTCCTATATCCTACCGAAGATAGTCTGTTACCTTATACAGCCTTGAAAAATATTGAGGAAGCGTTCCAAATTGTTGATGATGGGATTACCAATGACAAATCTTACCTTATTATAGCTGATACTGATATTGATGGTTGTACTGCTGGTGCAGTCATGTATAAGTATTTAAAACAGCATACTGATAAAGTCAATATTTATATCAATGAGGGTAAAAAGCATGGCATTTCAGATTTTGCGGCGGGCGATTTTGACTCGGACATAATCATTATTGTTGATAGTATTGATAGGAGCGAATGTTATGACCGTTTTAAAGGTAGAAAAGTAATCATTCTCGATCACCATATAATACCTGATAATTTCTGTGCAGATGTTACATTAGTATCTTCTGCGAATGATTATCCGAATCCTCAGCTTTCTGGCGCAGGAGTTGTATGGAAATTCTGTAAGTATTGTGATGAAATGTACTTAACCGATTATGCAGATGAACTTACTGACCTCGCAGCCTGTGGCATTATAGCTGATATGTGTGACGTGTCAGTACCAGAAAATAGATATATTTGTTTTAGTGGTTTTAATAATTTACATAATAAAGGTATTAAAAAAGTTGTTGGTGGTTATAAGTTTAATAGTCAAGCTGTTTCTTTTAGCATCGCACCATTAGTTAATGCTGCTAATCGTCTTAATAGAAATGAATTGGCATTGAATTTATTTCTATTAAATGATGATAAAGAGATAAAAGACGTAGTTAAGCAGCTTAAACAACTTAAAGAGAAGCAAAATGGAATCGTATCAAACTTACTACCGATGTGTCAAGAGCAAGCAAAAACTCAGACTAACGATAAAGTAATGATTTTTATTCCTAATAATCAATCTAATACAAGTCTTTCTGGACTCATGGCAAACAAATTTGCCGATATGTATAAAAGACCAGTGCTTGTTCTTAATGATGAAGGGGATAAATATTGCGGCTCTGGAAGAGGTTACGCAACTGAAAATTTTAAAGAGATAACCGAAAAAACTAATTTGATATGCGGTGGTGGGGGACATGAAAATGCTTTTGGTCTGAAAATTTATAAAGATCAGTTCTCTGAGTTCCGACAAAGGTTAAATAGTCTACTTGTTAATTATGATTTTAAAATTGAAACTATTGCAGATGTTGAACTGCCTATTCAACAGATTAGCAACGAACTGATTGATTTGTTTAAAAAAGTGAATTTCATTAGTGGCGAAGGTTTCCCCCCGTTAATGGTTATGATAACCAACATCACTAATTATACAGTAGGCAGTATGAGTAATGGTAAGCATTTAAAAATTATGGCAGGAGATTTAGCACTGATAAAATGGAATTTTACGGGTGATTATAATGAATTTGATGGCAGACCAATAACTGTAATTGGGGAATTAAACAGTAGCTTTTTGGGACGTGTTTTTACGAAACAATTGATTATAAGAGATTATGAGGTGGGTTTATGATATATGAATAGCTTTGTGCATTTGCATCTACATAGTATGGACTCAAACCCTTATAGCGGACTTAGTGTTGATTCGATTACACCTTTTCAAGCATATATTGATCGTGCCAAAGAATGTGGAATGAAAGCTATTGCCTTTACAGAGCATGGAGCTGTCCTTCATAATATTGCCAAAAGACAGTATTGTGAAAAGGCTGGAGTCAAACTAATCAATGCAGAAGAGTTTTATGTTACTGAGTCAATAACCAAAGATAAATTAGTTAGGGATAATTATCATTGTTGTTTATTCGCTAAAAACTATGAAGGAGTGAGAGAATTAAATCGTCTTTCTTCAATTTCAATGAACAGAGGTGACGGGCATTTTTACTATAACCCTCGTATAACACTTGATGAACTCATAAATACTTCTGATAATATCCTTATTTCTACTGCTTGTGTCGGTGGAATATTGTGCAAGGGAACTGACAGCGTTAAAAAGAAATTTCTCAATTTCATTGTTAGAAACAAGAACCGCGTATGGCTTGAAATACAGCCGCATAATTTTGATAGACAAATAGAATACAATAAATATCTTTTAGAATTATCGCAAAAACATAATCTAAATATGATCGCCACAAATGATGTTCATGCGTTGGATAAGAACGCTATGGAAGGACGAGCAATTGAGCAAAAGGCACATAAGATTATTTTTCACGATGAGGATAACTGTGATCTGACATGGAAAACATACGATGAAATGGTACAGGCTTTTGCAGAGCAGAATTGTTTGCCGGTAGAGGTGTATAAAAATGCTCTTGAAGAAACAGGTCGATTGGCTAATTTGGTTGAGTCTTATGAACTTGATTACAGCAAAAAGTACCCTAGGTATAAAAATGCAGAAGTTATATTTAAAAAACGTGTGTTGTCGGGGGTAAAAGAAAGGGGTATAGACAAACTCCCTAATTATAAAACCGAATATATCCCACGCATTAGAGAAGAGTTTAAAACTTATAAACATAACGATGCTATTGATTTTATGTTGCTAGATTCCGATTATAAAAATTGGCTTAGAGAAAACAATATGCACTATGGTGTGTCAAGAGGTAGCGTGTCAGGGAGTCTAATAGCGTATTTATTACACAATACTGATGTTGATAGCGTTAAGTATAAGTTGAATTTTTCGAGATTTATGAACACTGAGAGAGTAAGTCTTGCAGACATTGACACAGATATTTATGCTGATGATAGATATAAAGTAAGAGAGTATCTTTTTAATCAAAAGGAACTATATTGTTGTAATATAGTTACATTTAATACAATTCAAATGCGAGCTGCGATTAAAGATGTTGCACGAGCGTTGGGTATGACAGCAGATGAAGCGCAGTTGATTAGCAATCAAGTTTATGCAGATGACAATGGAAAGGACTGTATCTCAGAAGAGGTTCGTAACAAATATCCAGATTTATTCAAGTATGTGGATTTGGTTATTGGTACTATTACTTCGTTGGGCAGACACGCTGCGGGCATTGTATGTAGTCCAACAGATACCACATATGACTTCGGTACGCTAACTATTGAATCTGATCCTCGACCAGTCAGCCAAATTGATATGCACGAGATTGATTCACTTAATTATGTCAAGCTTGATCTACTGGGGCTCAATGCAATTGGACTCATAGACAAAGCTTGTAAGTTAGCTGGGATAGAGTATCTGACCCCAGATATGGTTGATTTTTCTGACGAAAATGTTATTAAATCAATTGCGCAGGACACTACTCTTATTTTTCAGTTTGAAAGTGGTTATGCGAGTGAGTCTTTGAAAAAAACTTTAAGCACACAAACATTGGATAATATCAGAAAACAAAATAAGAATATTTCCTATTTAGATATTATGGCTATGGTTAATGGAGCGATTAGACCCGCAGGAGAATCATATCGAGATCAGCTTTTTCGTGGTGAATACAAGGATAACGGCAATGTAGCATTGAATGACTTCCTTAAACCTACGCTAGGTTTTCTTGTTTACCAAGAACAAATAATTGACTTCTTGCATGAATTTTGTGGTTTCACAATGGGACAAGCAGATGTGGTAAGACGGCATTTCTCAAAGAAAACTGGTACAGAAAATGATATACCTATTATAAAAAATGGTGGTTATATGGTTGATGTTCATGGCAATTGTGACAGCCGCTATATTAAAGGTTTTATATCAACAGCACAAGAAAAATATGGAATGAGTCAATCCGAAGCCGAAAAAGTTATTGTTGATTTTTTGCAAGTTATTCAAGATGCGAGTAATTATCTGTTTTCGCGTAACCATTCTATACCATATTCTATGATTGGCTACTTCATTGGCTATTTAAAATACTATTATAAAATTGAGCTATTGACAGCGGCACTTAACGTTTATGCAGAAAACGATGATAAGATTGCAAACATTAAAGCCTATATTAAGGCACAAGGCATACAAATCAAAGGCGTGCGTTTTGGTAAATCTAAAGCTGATTATTTCATGGATAAGCAGACGAATGTGATCTATCAGGGTATTGCTTCGGTTAAAACTTGTGGAAATAAAATGGCAGAAGAATTATATCAGCTATCTCAAAACCATTATGATGATTTTGTTGAACTGTTGCACGATATAAAGGATAAAACTTCTGTAAATGTAGCACAGCTTGTTGCTTTGATTAAACTTGATTTTTTTGTTGAATTTGGTAAAAGTCAAAGATTATTAGATATTGTTGCTTTATTAGAAAAGCTGGGAAAGAGAAAACAAATTAACAAAGCAGATCTTTCGCAATATAACATTACTGACGTTGAAGTATTCAAAAAATATGTAGGCATGGAAACAGCAAAGCAGTATCGCAATCTAGATATGGAAGGGTATATTGCCGAGATAATACCGACAATTCCAAATAAAAATATTAGTTTAGGAGAAAGATTAAGAGTCCAAAAAGAGTATTTAGGCTCACTGACTTACATCAATCCTAAAGCAGTTGGCTATGGTTATGTTATCAACATTGATACGAAATATAGTCCACGAATTTCTTTGTATGAACTAGATACTGGAGTAATCGTTCAGATAAAAATGAAAGCAAAAGACTATTCTATCGCTCCGATAAGTGTGGGGAATATAATCAAATACACTACTAAAGAACAAAACAAATGTCGCAAGGTAAATGGTAAATGGCAAAAAAGTTTAGAGGAATTTGAGGATTGGTTTGCTACATACAGCATTAAAAATGTATAAAATGTCATATGTAAACATTCTGTTAATTCTTAATAAATAGCCGTTTTATATCTTGACAATACAAGGTATTTGAATTATAATATAAATAGAATACAAAACCTTGTATTTAAGTAAAAGAAGGTGAAATACAAGAATGTGGAAGCAAATTAAGAGTTGGTTTGCAAAAATAAAAGATTTTGTAAAGTACAAGAGATAGGAGTAGTTATCATGAAAGAAATGGTCTATAAAAATCATATAGAGAAAGGATAACATATGAACTTAATAGATGTATATTTGACAGGTGGTAAATCTATATTCGGTGAAAAAGAAAGTCCATTGGAAGCTCATGAAGTTTATTGCGATAACTGTGACAACTGTTCGTTATATAAGAATAAGCAATGTTTGAATCATTGCCCACCTTTTATTTCGCCACATTGTAAATTAGGAAGTGTTGTTGAAACTAAAGGCTATACTAGCAGAGCCCAAAAATATAGTACTTTTAAAAGTAAATACACTTCTAATGATAAATATAATTGTCTAACTTATCCGAACACTAATAATTTAGCTATTATAGGTGACACAGTTTTTATTTATTTAATATATGCTAAAATAGCATTAAATAAAGAAACAAATAATTACTATACAATTATGTCTAATCGTGTTTCCGAGAGTAGTTATGTGCCAATTAACAGCTTTAATATAGACCTTATTTATAATATTGCTTCATTTAAACCTGAAGCATTACTAGGTGGAGTTATTACAGATTATAACGATAAAATAATTCCTGATTTTCTACTGTCTTTAAGTAAGTTAATGCCTGCTATCTATAAGGAATTTATTACTAAATATCCTGAATGGAATTTAGCTCCTAATTATATAGGAAAAGTAGCTTATGTTAATTCATTAAAATCAGGCACTAAATTTATTGAACATAATACAGAATGGCTTTACGATGGAGAATATGTAATAAGTGAGAATATGGATTTAGGATTGTCAACCCCTTGGTGGCAACATAATATTGATTCGGAAAACATCGTTAAAATAAAAGTAAATGATAAAATGACTATAACTATAAATGATAATTCTATTGTAGATGAAAATACTAAATTAAAATAATAATTATGTTTAAATAGATGGATTATGGTATTTTCAATATGGTATATGGTGTTATTGTTACGACTTTTTCAGAATAATAATTGTACTAAAGATTACTGTTTATTCTTCGGAAATATTTGAGGAAGTTAAGGACGTTATAGAGCAGCTTATAAAAAAGGAGAGAAATGCACGATGAATGAAATTAAAATAGTCATTAAAGTAACTGACGGATGCGTTGTAACCACTGTGAATGGCAATACAATGCCTTATGCTTCGTCAAAGAACATACCTTTTTCTCTGAAAGGTGTAGTAGAAGTTACACAAGGTATCACACTTAATTTTGACAAGCTATTGAAACCGATACTAACCGTTGAACAACAGACGGTGCTCATGGGGTTATTGACTTTGGGCTACAAGTATATTGCTCGTGACGAAGGTAATGCTTTATTTGCATATGACAGACCTCCGTACAGAGATAAGGGTAGCAAAGGTTTTTGGAATAGTCAATATTTTAGGATTGATCTAAATCTTAACTCCACAATACACGTTTTAGATAATCTTTGTTCTTGGGAAGATGAAAAACCAACTTCGATTGAGTGGTTGCTAGGTAAGAAAGACAAAAATGAGTAATATAAAAGTTTTCTTTTAAAATGGATAAAAAGGAAGTGATAAAATAAAATACATGGGTTCAAAAAGTAGAATTGCCAAATATATAGTTCCTATTATTCAGAAGTATATCAATGAAAATGATATTACTATGTACATAGAACCATTTGTTGGAGGTTGAAAAATTAAAATGAAACTAAAAATAAGACAGAATGTTTTTGAAACAAATTCAAGTAGTATGCACAGCTTGGTTGTTAAAAACACAGAAGATGAGTACGAAACACATGAGGAAATTGCTTCTGAGATATTCCTTGACGAGGGTACTTGGAGCATATGGGATGAAGATGATTTAACATTTGGACGAGCACCATTTAAGTGTTTAGCTACTTTTAGATTGAAAACCTGTTATGCCATAGCCTGCTTATGTGGGTATTGTATGCAGTATGATAGCAAAGTCCATCTTAAAAACGCCGAAGAAAAATTTGGTGAAATTATGAAAATCGTTCATGAGGTTTATCCCGAATGTAAAAATATTGAACTTCCAATAGTTACAATGCGTAACAAGCGCAAGCCATATGATGTAACATTTTATGGATATGTAGATGAAGATATTCTAACGCCTTTTCTAAAAGAAGAGGGAATCTCGCTCAAAGAATTTTTGACGAATAAAAAATATTTTGTCATTGTAGACGGAGATGAATATTGGATTTGGTGCAGTATTAAGGAAACTGGTGTCATAAATAAAAATATGATTGCTAGAGAATATAAACACGGCTATGATGGAGAAGGAATAACTAAATATGAAAATTAAGATTAGAAGAAACGTTTTTGAAACCAACAGTAGCTCGGTTCATTCGCTTACATTTTGTACAGATTCAGAATTTGAACAGTGGAAGTGTGGAGAACTTATATTTGATTATTGGGAGGATAAGTTAATTCCTATTTCTGACATGAAACATGATTGCGACGAAGATAGATGTTATGAAGATAGATATTATACTTATAATCAATTTTTTGAAGGCTATGTTTTCGAGTATGAAACATTCTGGGATAACTGTACAACACCATCTGGAGATAAAGTTGTTGCTTTTGGCTATTATGGACATGATTAAATAAAAGGAGAATAAAATGAAATTACTGGGTGCTTATAAAAATGGTAACTATGCCACTATGATTTTTGACGATGGTACAAAGGTTCGTAAGACAGACGATGATGTTTTTATTCCAGATCATGCCGAAAACATGGATATAAAAATCACAAATTATTGTGATATGGGTTGTCCGTTCTGTCATGAGGGGAGTACGGTTAATGGCTGTCATGCAGATATTCTTAATCAGAAATTTATTGATACGCTTCATGAATATCAAGAAGTTGCAATTGGTGGTGGGGATGCTACAAGTCACCCAGATTTAATTCCATTCCTCCGCAAGCTTAAAGATAAAAAGGTTATTGCCAATATGACAGTTAATCAGAAACACTTTGAACAGAAGCAGGAGTTAATTAAATATTTAGTTGACGAAAAGCTGATTTATGGTTTAGGGGTTAGCCTTGTAAACCCGACAACAGAATTTATCGAAATGGTTAAACGTTATCCCAATGCTGTACTCCATGTTATCAATGGAATACTTACAGAAGATGACGTAGCTATGTTGCAGAATAATAATCTAAAAATGCTTATACTTGGTTATAAAGAACTTCGTAGAGGTAATGAGTATCTAACTCAGAAATACGCAACTGTTAAATATAATCAGCTATGGCTTTATAATAATCTTAATTCATTGTTTACAAAGTTCAATACAGTAAGTTTTGATAATCTTGCTATCGAGCAGCTTGAAGTAAAAAGACTTATGTCTGAGTCTGAATGGGAATCATTCTATATGGGTGACGATGGCACATCAACTTTTTACATTGATATGGTCAATCATAAATTTGCTAGAAGTTCAACTGCTCCAATGAATAAGAGGTATGCGCTTCTTGATTCTGTCGATGATATGTTTAAAATAATTTTAACTGAGAAAGCAGGTGAAAAAAGTGAGTCATAACCTACAGCAAGATTTACCAACGATTTCTCACGATTTGCCAATACGCTGCATAGACCCCGTAATGAAGTGCTGTCAGGATTGCGCTTGGGGATACTGCCATTATGGCGATGATGTAGAATGTTATGCCGACCTAGCAGGTTGTAGCTTTGAAAGCGGTTGTACTCTCGGCTTCGATCAAGGCCGACCTGAGAACGAGCCGACAGATGAAGAACTACAAGAGTTTGAGAAGGAGTTTGAAAGCCATTGGAAGGAGATATTGCAATGAATAAGAAGAAATATAAATTGACAGCAGACACTCGAACATATCTCGGAAGAAATTTGTATAGAATTAAAGCATTAACATCATTTGGAGATGTTAATGCTGGTGACCTTGGTGGATACATAGAAAGCGAAAATAATCTTAGTCAAGAGGGTAATGCTTGGGTGTATGATGATGCTTGGGTCTTTGGTGATGCTAAAGTTTTCGACAATGCATGGGTCTATGGTAACGCTAAGATTTCCGGTAATGCTAAGGTTTATGGTGCTGCCTGGGTCTGTGGTAATGCTAAGGTTTTTGGTGATGTTGAGGTCTATAATAGCGCTAAGGTTTTTGATAACGCTTTGGTCTACGATGATGCTAAGGTCTACGGTGATGCTAAGGTTTTTGGTGAAGCTTGGGTCTGTGATAATGCTAAGATCTGCGACACCGCTGATTATATTTGTGTCCAAGGGCTTGGTTCTGCTTATCGAAACACCACATTTTTTAAATGCCAAAACGGCGATATTGGCGTTGTGTGTGGTTGCTTCAAGGGAAACATTGAAAAATTCACTGAAGAAGTAAAACGTACTCATGGAGATAGCAAATATGCTAAGGAATATCTTGCGATGGTAGAAGTTATAAAGATACATTTTAAAAAGGAGAACGGTGATGAATAAGAAATATAAAATGACAACAATTGCTATAGAGTGGAAGGGCAAAAAGTTATTCCGTATCAAAGCGCTAAAATCATTTAAAAACGTCAAAGTTGGTGACTTAGGTGGGTATATAGAAAACGAGCAGAACCTCAGCCAAGATAACACTGCTTGGGTCTATGATGATGCAAAAGTTTATGATAACGCTAGGATTTTCTGCAACGCTGAAGTTCATGATAACGCTGAAATATATGGTAATGCAAATGTATATGATGAGGCTAATGTGTTTGGTAAAGCTGAGGTTGGCGACCATGCTAACGTTAAAGAACACGCATGGGTGAGCGGTAATGCTAAAGTCTATGAAGATGCATGGATTTATGGAAACGCTTGGGTACATAATTGCGCTAAGATACATGGTGATGCTGAGGTGTTTGGAAAATCCCTAGTTTGTTGTAATATTGATATTCACGGTAGGGCGCGGATAGGTGAACTAAGTGACTAACCGCTCTTGCCTTGACTGTAAGCACTTATTAGGGAGGTTAAAAAATGTGGCATTTATATGACGGATACTGGAGAGAGGATTTGATTTCTCCAAGCGAAAGGATGTGGGTTTGGTGTCTTATACCGAAAATCATAAAAGAGATAAGAAAGCTCAAGGGCAAGAAACGCAAGGTGTTATGCGTACTGTGCATGATAGAGTACATGATACTAGAACCTGTGCAGTTTGTTATTTATTATGGAACAATTCCGTTGCGGGCGGTTTTTGAGTGGTTTTGCAGTATAGGGCAAGACTACTAGAGGGAGGTATAACAATGGCAAGATATATTGATGCAGAAAAATTAAAGTGTTCTATTGATTCGGAAACAGACAGCATATTTGATTGGGATATGACCATAGAGGAACTTTATTATAACCTGTGCAAACTGATTGACGATGAACCAACCGCCGACGTGCAGGAGGTCAAACATGGGGAATGGGTTAAACCTAGCAATGATCAAGATCATAAACAATGGATTTGTTCCGAATGTAAGGGGTTAATTGAAATGGCATATTATTGTCGGCATTGCTATTATAACTACTGCCCTAGCTGCGGAGCAAGAATGAAGGAGTTTGAAGAATGAGAGATATGCAACTTAACGTTAATTTCCCACTAAGATGGTGTCTTGTGAATGGTGAAAAGATGCTATTTCATATGTGGGGCATAGGTCGAAGCGGTCAAACCGAAGGTATCGTAGAGGACATTGATGGGTCGATAACAACAGTTTTTCCTTACGAGATAAGATTCACGGATGAAATCTTTAAAGAGTATATGAATGAAGAGGGTGACGGCAATGCGTGAAATACTTTTTAGAGGAAAGACGATAGTCGGTGACGAATGGGTCGAGGGAAATTATTGTCATGACACCGAGTCTAATACGGTAGTGGTACACGGTATATGCGATTGTTATTATGGAGTTGACCCCGAAACGGTCGGTCAGTACACGGGTTTTGTGGATAATAACGGTAAGAAAATTTTTGAAGGTGATATTGTTTGGGATGAGTCGTTACTAAAACGAGGTGTGGTCGAGTGGGACGAATATTTTGGACAATTTCATGTACGTTTCGGTGATCGTATTCTTGATACTAGTGATTATGGTTGCTATAATGATTATTACTATAAAAATAGTGATTGTGAAAATACACAGCCAGTTGAAATAGTTGGCAATGCTTATGACAACCCTGAGATGATGGAAGAGATTGAGGAGGATTACGAATGACTAAAAGAGATTTGATTGCATGGCTTAAAGAAACAGCCGAAAATGTAATAGATGATATTTCAAGTAAAAAGGATAAGGCTCTTGAAGCTTACGAAGAGAAAGTCATCGAAGAAATCGGACTTGATGATATTGCAAATGAAATCCAGAAAAAATTTACTGAGATTGACGAGATAATAAGAACATGGAAATCTGAGATCAATTCTGATTATCAAGATATTGTCTTACGCGATGATTATTATGGGAGTACAACTAGCTACCGTATTCACCACTATATTGATGAACCAACCGCAACCAAATATATTATGCAACATAGTGATTTAAGAATTGAAAACAGTAACGGCTATAAAAAAATCTATAAGAACTTTAATGAAATTATTAAGAAAACAGAAGAGGAATATAGGCGTGTAATTATAAACGTTAAAAGTTTAAAAACAGTTAAGCTTGGTGTAGAATATCTTGAATCGCTAGGTTTTGATTTAACAGAACTTAAAGAAGCCGATCAGAAACCACTCGTAACAGCTCTTTCAGTGCCCATAAATACTGATTATTTGTTCATAAAGAGAGATGATTCATGACAAATGAAGAATACATAATATCACAAATCTCAGAACGTAGTTTAGCCGATATGTTTAATACTGGCAATGTCTATTATAATAATTTAAATGATAGAATTTATAAGGCTTTTTGGTATTGGAAAGAGTCGTATCGGCATAAACGTTCTGACAGACTCTTATTTCAGTTATGGCTTACATTCCAATATAATTCAGGAGAATGGGATTTAGCCAGACGAATAATTCAAGAAGAACATCCATCTTGGGTTGTAAAATGCGAAACATAATTAAATTAAGAAAGCAAAGGGTTAATAATGAGTTATAAAACAACTTTACTACAAGAAACGATAGAAATACTTAATGATAATGGCAAATCACCTACTGATGTAGAGTGGGTAGGCAAATACGATGGCTATTACACTTGGGAGGAGTTTGGAAAGCAGGCTAAAGATATTAGGTATGATTCTGGTTGGGGTTATCCTGAAATCAATATGTCGCTAGTTGTTGTCGGTAAGGATTTTTGGCTCGAACGTCATGAGTATGATGGCTCGGAATGGTGGGAATTTAAGACACTTCCAATAAAACCAGATAAGAAGGTTGATAAATTGGTAATACTTAACGAATAAAAGAGAAATTTTATTTAGGAATTTAGGAGATGATACCGATAAAACAAAAATATATAAAATCGCCACTCAATTATGTGGGTGGCAAATACAAGCTTCTACCGCAGATATTACCATTGTTTCCGAAAAATATTGACACTTTTATTGACTTGTTTGGCGGTGGGTTTAATGTTGGAATTAATGTTCCTGCGAAAGAGGTTGTTTATAATGATTTGAATTTGCCTGTAGTGCAAATACTTGAATACATACATAGAAATGAAACCGATAAAAGTCTTGGCGAAATAGATAAGATAATCAAGCAATATGACTTATCAAAGATTAATAGGGATGGGTATTTAAGACTCCGTAACTATTTTAACGAGTCGGAATCTAAACAGTCCGTTATTTTATATGTGCTAACTTGTTACGCTTTTAACAATCAGATGCGTTTTAACTCAAAAGGTGAATTTAATATGCCGTTTGGAGAAAGATATTTTAACCCTACATTAAGAGAAAGGTTCATAGAATTTTCGGAAGTAATCAACAATAAAGACTACAAATTTACCAATGCTGATTTTCGTGAGTTCATCGGCGTAGCGTTTGGCGAAAATGATTTTCTATATTGTGATCCACCGTACTTTAATTCCGCAGCAACTTATAATGAAAATGGCGGTTGGACTTAATACCGATGAGGAAGATTTAAGAGATATGCTTGCGGTTTCAAATGTGAAATGGGCATTATCAAATAATCTAAAAACAAACCCAACATTAATGAATTGGGCAGAAGAGCATGACTATAAAATCCATTATCTAAACACTACTTACGGAAACTGTAATTACCAGAAAAAAGACAAGGCAAAAGATATAGAGGTCTTGATTACAAACTATTAAAGAAAGGATAAAAAGATATGCACTGCTGTTTACTTTTAATCACTAGAGAAATGCCTTCGGAAAATAGAATTTCTGAAATTTTAAAACCTTATGATGAAGAAAACTTAGAATGTGATGAAACTGGCGAGATAATTTACTTCCCAATATTTACATATGATTGGTGGGAAATTGGAGGTAGATATTCAGGCAAATTGAAATTAAAGATTGATGATTGCTACCCTGTAACGAAAATAGCATATATGAACGGAGCAAGAATAGATAATTTAATTAATTTTGACGAAATAGATTGTTTTATTTGTATAGACTCTGATGAAAATGTTATAGCTCGTGAAACTTGGAACGGACACACATTTGTAAAAGACGAAGATTTCGATAAAAAGCTTGCTGAAATAAAGACGAAAAGCAAAGGTATGTTTGCTACTATTTTAGATATTCATAGCTAATTTAGTTTATTTGAAAGGAGCTGTATCTTGAAATGGGGTTAAAGAACATAAATGATTTCAAAGAAAATTCTTAACGCTCTTACGAAAGAGCAACTAATATTCCTAATAAATCAATATCAGCATATGGAATTTCTTATCTCAGAAGTCTGTGTCAACGAGAGTAAGCAGCATATTCCGTCTGAACAGGCGGTAGAAGAAATAAGAAAAGAACTTCACAACTGTAATTTCCCCTTTTGTACTTCTATAGAAGAATTTATATCACTTTTAGATTATAAAATGGGCAAAATTACACTTGATGAATACAAAGAAAGAATTGGAATTGGCTGAAAGGAGACAGAATGAAACTTCTGGAAAGTATAAAACTTGCAATGCAAGTTTTCCCAAATAGCTTTATTAACCGAAATAACGAGGTTATTCTTATCCCAAAATTCAATGTCTATATTCGGCTTGATGATGTGGAAACAGATGAAGATTTCAAAGTAAAACTTTGCGAATGGCTAAGTCGAGATTGTTCCTGTACACTCTTTCCCTACACGACGCTCTTCCGATCTAGACAATACCAATGCTTTCAATAAAATTTGCGGTACTAATTTCACGATGGAGCAAATGGATTATATCTATACATATTTGGGCAATGGTGTAAACCATGAACTCGCAAAGCAGTTCGTAAGAAGCGGATTTGATCTTTTTGTTATAGAGAAATATGCTCAAAAGGGCAATAAAGAGGTTTATTGATGAAAGAAATTAAAGTAGTGAAATATTCTAAACAATGGTGCAAAACACGAATGACAATATATACTATTATTTGTATTATTTCTTTTTGTGCTTTTGTTTTAACAATGCCAATTATGGCACATTTCTATGACGAATACGGCTTACATCATACCAAAACTATAGTAAGTGTAATGGTGGTTTTAACCTTTTTTGTGGTATGGTTATATTGCTATGCAAAGGCTATGCAATTTGAGCATTATGAGAACTATATATACAACCATACCAAGAAGATTAAGCGTAAACAAGATAGAAAATATAGAAAGTGGTTGATGTAAAAGTTGGGAGATAAACAAAATGGATTGCAATATTCAAAATATAAAATGTGAAATCTGCGGTCGAGCGTTTCACAAAGTCTGCCATGCAGAGCCTTTTGACAATGGGAGTAGAAAATTAAGTTTGATTAAGGAAACTAAAAATGAGAAGTAAATTTTCTATAATGGTCTTGTCAATATTAACTATCTTACTTGCTCTAACAAGCTGTAAGTATCAGAATAAAAGGCAAGACTCACAGCCTATTACATACGAGGTAGTTTCGGTAGCTCAGTATATTTCAACTGAAACTAATCAATTTGGTGGAGTTACAGATCAATCTTTGGCTTATGCTTTTACTTATCTTGATGATAATGGAGATTTGTACACGGTTGATGAATTTGAGAACCTAGAGTATGGTACGACAAATGTTAAAATTGGTAAAACCAATAAGTATGTAATACAAGATGATTGCCGAATTTTGTATCTCACTAAAGATACAATGAAAAATATTAGTAATAGTAATGAGAAACTATATAAAATTGAGGAGTGAGGAGAAGATGACAAATAGACCAAAAGACCTTTCATTAAATGATATACTAAACATTGCAATAAAGAATGGCGCTTCTATAATTAAATCCAAAGATTTGCCACATGGAGATCATGTAATAGGTGATAAGTGTGGAGTTGGTTACGTCGATGCTAACGGTTGTTTTCACGCCATGCCTGCAACAGATTTTATGGTTCGTTGGTGATGTTAATGAGAGAGATACAAGCTCCTAAATATTCAAAGCAATGGTTTTTAAAAAGACAAACTAAAAGATATATTGTTGTTTATATTGGCTGGTTTAACATACCAATGACTTTATTCCCAGTGTATTTCTACGAAGAATATGGGTTTGTCGATATAAGAACCATTGCTAGTATACTGACGGCAGTTATTCTTTGTTTAGTGTGGTTATATTCCATATCCGAAGATAGCACATATGAAGAGTACATATATAATTATATTAAGAAAATCAAATACAAACAGGACAGGAGATACAGAAAATGGCTGATGTAAATGTCAAATCTGTTATAAAAGAATTATAAAAAGGAGTAATTATAATTGGTTTGTGAGATTTGTGGCAAGAAATTTGATAAGCCAAGATATTTACCAAGATATTTAAATGACTATAAAAATATTTGTTCGTCAGAGTGTTTTGGTGATAAGTTTTGGCTTAATATTATCAAAGTAAAAGATGAATGCATCATAGTTAACGGAGAGTGTTATTGCTTTAATAAAAATAAACCTATCGGAGTCAAAATGTTAAACACAGGTGAAATTTTTAAAACGAATAATCTTTTGCTAAATGGTACAGTTCCGGAGAAATTCAGAGAACAGTTACCTGATAACGCTGAATACATAATTGTTAATCATAAAACTAATCTCGAATATATCAGACAACTCCCAGCAGAAGAATTGGCTAAGTTGTTAGTTAGAGATAATGTATTCGTGGATATTGAGGACACCTATTGTGATGAGTATTATTTTAAGAATGATCCTCTCAATAGAATATTTATGGACGAAGAAGATGCCATACAAGCTTGCGTAGAATGGTTGAATAGCAATAAAGATAACTAACATTATTAAAAATAAAGAATAACCAATAAATGAACGAAACCAACATTTTATTAAGAAAATAAGAGATAAAACAAAACGGAACACTCAGATTAGCTACCTGAGTGAATATGATAATTGCAATTATCTTCCAATAAAAAACAAATTGGAGGATTTACAAATATTGAAAACGGATAAATTGACAGTAAACGAATTATTTAGTGGTATAGGCGCACAAGTTTCAGCACTAGAAAGGCTTGGAATACCATTTGAAATAAAACATACATCTGACATAGATCATAATGCTGTACTTTCTTATGCTGCCATACATTGTGGTCTTACAGAAGAACTTGTAAATACATATACAGATTATCCCACAAGAGAAGAAATGGCTAGAGAACTTACAGAAATCAACCTTGGATATGATTTTCAGAAAAATAAGCCTTATAATTGGTATAGATTTGTAAATAGTAAATCAAAAGAGCTTGAAAAATATTGGCTTGCTAATAAGCTTTCAAGGAATTTAGGTGACATTAGTAAAATAGATAAACTTGATTATGCTGATTTTTGGACAATTTCATTTTGTTGTCAGGATATTTCTAATGCTGGCAAGATGAAAGGGTTTAAATTGGGCAGTAATACAAGAAGTTCTTTACTCTGGGACAATATTAAGTTACTTAAACTGGCAGTGGATTCTAGTAACGCTCCTAAGTATGTGATGTTTGAGAATGTTAAAAATTTAGTTAGTAAGAAATTTATGTCTGATTTTAATGACTTGCTTGATGTCCTTAATGAACTTGGCTACAATACATATTGGAAAGTTTTAAATGCAAAAGATTATGGTATTCCTCAGAACAGAGAAAGAGTCTTTGCAATAAGTATTCGCAAAGATATTGACGATGGTAAATTTGAATTTCCGCAGCCTTTTGATAATGGAGTCAGACTTAAAGATGTACTTGAAGATAAGGTAGATGAAAAGTATTATTTGACAGACACAATGATACGAG